>Ga0181535_10000565_pt1 | contig 53984 bp, 44 predicted proteins | sample PEATcosm2014_Bin_44_FD_119774 | JGI IMG/M metagenome (GOLD analysis project Ga0181535, IMG submission 119774) | Peatland microbial communities from MTU Mesocosm Facility, Houghton, MI, USA - PEATcosm2014_Bin17_30_metaG | ecosystem: Environmental > Terrestrial > Soil > Wetlands > Peat | place... | reverse complement strand
CCGGGCAAGATGGTTCCCGGCATGGGCGGCGCCATGGATCTCGTCACCGGCTGCAAGCGCGTCGTCATCGCGATGATCCACACCGCCAAGGGAAAGCCGAAGATCCTGAAGAAATGCACGCTGCCGCTGACTTCGGCCCGGCGCATCAGTCTCATCGTCACCGAGCTGGCGGTGATCGAACCGACCGAAGAAGGCCTCGTCCTCAGAGAACTGGCGCCGGGCGTCACCGTCGATCAGGTCGTCGAGGCGACCGAGGCGAAGTTGATCATTCCTTCGGCGATCCCCGAGATGAAGCTCGCTGCGTGACGAACCGCCGAAGCGTTTGGGACGACTCGGACCTCATCCTGTGGAGCCCTCGCGTCAGCCGGGGCCTCAAGGGATGATTCAGCGAACGTCGACGGACGGGCGCGCGGCCACGCTTGGCCGACAACGAATGGCGGGGTCCCGTCCCCTAGAGCGTGCGGCGTTTAGGTTTACTCGGACCTCATCCTGAGGCGCCCTCGCGGTAGCGAGGGCCTCGAAGGATAGTCCAGTGCGCACCGGCGGACGTGCGAGCTGGGCCGTCCTTCGAGGCCGCTTCGCGGCACCTCGGGACGAGGCCTTTGGGCGGCAACCGATTCCCAGCAAACGCCGCTCGCTCTAGTAGACCGCCGCGAACATCACCGATTCCGAGGTCGCCTCACCGGGTGAAAGCTCCTCGACGATCCGGCCTTGCCGCGAGACGAGAATCCGGTCGGACAAGCTCAGGATCTCCGGCAAGTAGGAAGAGATGACGATCACGGCCAGGCCGTCGTCGGCAAGCGTGGCGATCAGATTGTGGATCTCGGCGATGGCGCCGACATCGACGCCACGCGTCGGTTCATCGAATATGACCAGCTTGGGTTTCTGGACTAGCGCCTTGGCGATGACCACTTTCTGTTGGTTGCCGCCGGAAAGCTCGATGACCCGAGCGTCGCTGTTCAGCGTCTTGACGTTGATCTTCTTCGTCCAACTGGCGGCAAGTTCGCGCATCTCGCTCATGCTCGTCATGACGCCGTGCGACCCGGCGCTCGAGATTTGTCCGACATAGATGTTTTCGGCGACCGACATCGTCTCAAACAGGCCCTCGCTCTTGCGGTCCTCGGTGACGTAGACGACGCCGTCGCTGACCGCGTCGCGTGGCGTCCGGTAGCGCGCGGGCCTGCCCTCGAGACGCACCTCGCCGCCGTGAAAGAAGTCGCGCTTGGTGACGCCGGCAATAATCTTTGCCGTCTCCGTGCGGCCCGACCCCACCAGACCGAAGATGCCGGTGATCTGCCCGGCGAAGATCGAGAACGACGTGTTCCGCACGACGTTCTGCATCGATAGATTCTGCACGCTCAGGATCTTCTCTCCGGCGCGCCGCACCGTGCGGCCGTCGGCTGCGCGACCATAGAGTTCGTTGCTCAGCGATCGGCCGACCATATGGCGGATGATCGTCTCGCGCGAAAACGTCTTCGCGTCGCCGGTCACGACGTGGGCGCCGTCTCTGAGAATGGTGATCCGATCGGAGATTTCGAGCGCTTCCTCCAATGCGTGACTGATGAAGATGACCGAAACCCGTTCCTTGCGCAGCCGATCGATCAAGGCGAACAGGTAGTGCTTTTCCTCCGGCGTCAAAGTGGCGGTCGGCTCGTCGAATATGATGATTTTCGCCTTGAGACGAACCGCGCGCGCGATCTCGACCATCTGCCGCTTCGCCGTGCCGAGCGACTGGACGATCGCCGTCGGATCGACGGGAAAGTTCAGCGACTGAAACAGCTGCTGCGCCTCGATATAGGTCCCCCGCAGGCGGTTGAAGAACTTCTCGTCGCCCAGATAGAGATTTTGCGCGACCGACAGCGAGGGGACGAGGCTCGTCTCCTGATAGACCATCGCGATCCCGTGTCGCCGCGCGTCCGCCGGGCCGGCGATCTGGATCCGCTGGCCCTCGAGGCTGACTTCGCCGCGGGTCGGCGTGACCGCGCCGGAGAGGATCTTGACCAGCGTCGATTTCCCGGCGCCGTTCTCGCCCAACAAGGCGTGCACTTCGCCCCGCCGCAAATCAAAGTCGATGTCCTTCAGCGCGGCGACGCCGCGATATTCCTTGGTGACGTTTTTCATCGTCAGGAGCGGCGTTTCCGCTAGCGGCGCGACCGTCATGACGCCAACCCTTCGTAAGCGCGCGAGGCGACGACCCCATCGCCCTTGGCGCAGAAAAACAGCCGTCCGTAGAGCGAGATGCAACTGGTGACGCCGTGGCGGCGCCCGTTCGCCCGGCTGTGCAGGCTGGCGATCGGGCGATAAGCGCGATCGAGACGCGCCACCAGTCCATAGGACCAGCTCGGCGACCACGGCTTCAACAACCCAAACTGCGTGACTCCGCCCTGCTGCGTTGGCGCCAGCGGCGCGCGGCCCGCGCGAAGGCATGGCGCGATCCAATAATCGGCGTCGACCTCGGCGATCATGCGGCGACGATAGCGGTCCTCGCGCAACACGAATTCGACCAGCTGCCTTCGCGGCGCGAACAGCGCGAGCCAAATGGCGTCGTCCGCGCCCCGCGACAGGCGGCTGGGATAGGCGGGAAGGTTTTCCAACACCGGCTCGCCGCGGCCGCCGGCGTCGGATGAAAATTGCGTCAGCGCGCTGCGCCAGCTTTCCGAGACGACGACCGAATTGGCCTCCTCGATCAGGCCATAGGGGTAAGCGAGATTTCCCGCCAGTTGCTTGCGCGCGCCGCCGGCGGGTTCGATCCGCCACACGGAGCCGGAGGCGTTCTTCTCCATCAGATCGCGCTTCCACGCGGCCGGCCCGTTCGACGCCGAGCCGTTGGCGACGAGCAGCGCTCCGCCTCGGGCAGGCGCCAGCGCGGTGATGCACGTCAGTTCAGGGCTGGCCCCGATCGTCCTTCCGCCGTGTTCGCCGCCGACGAAGACGATTCTGCCGTCGATCAATCCGACCGCCGCGCCGCCGTCCGGCAATCCGGCCAGCGCGCTGATCTCGACGTCGAAGGAGGCGAGCGGAGCGCCGCGCGGCTGGTCGACGCTGAACAGCGAGCGTTGCGACGAGACGACGACGCCTTGCGACGTGACGGCCAAACAATCCGGCGCCGGCGTCTCGATGATCGGCGGCGCCGAGTCGAGCAGATCGTTGGGACGGAAGGCGCCGTCCATCGGCGGCATAGCGATCGACGCGTCGCCGCGCCCAAGCCATCTGTCGACGGCGTTCTTGAACGGGTTCATGGACGCGCTCCCCAATAGGATCCTGGACCCGTCCATTCCGGATCGGCGTCGGGGAGCCTGACCCGCCCGAGCCGGTTGTTGGTGACCCCGCTGACGTAGAGATAGCCGCGATGCTCGCGCATCGAATTGATCGCCGTGTGGTTTTTCCCGTGCAGGTCCCACAGCGTTTCAAAGACGCGGCCTGTGTCGTCAAAACGCGCCACGCAGCCTGCGTTGACGTTGGGGAATAGCCATTCGTCGCCGGCCACCCGCAGCGCCATGCGCTTTCTAAAGGCCGGCTCCGTCATCGCCAAATCGTACGCCGGCGTCCGCACGCCCGAGATCGCCACCCAATAGTCGCCGCGGGATCCCCGATTGATGTTGTCGGGAAGTCCAGGCAGGTCGGATATCACGCTCTCGGTCTTTCCCGCCTTCGACCCCTCGAGCCACAGGCGGCTGACGCTGCAGCCCCACGTTTCGGCGAACAATACCGACTTGTTGTCGTGGGCCATGCACATGCCGTTGGCGAAGAGGAGGTTGCGCACGATCGTCCGCGTGGCGCCGGTCGCGGGATCGTATCGAATGATGCGACCGTTGCCGCGCCCTTCCAGCGAGTCGACGACCCATTCTTCAAACCCGTAGCGGATCGTCGCCTCGCTGAAATAGACTTTGCCGTCCGGAGCGATATCGAGATCGTCGGCAAGCCGCATGCGGGAATCGTCGATGACCGACAGCGGCGTGCGGTTCGTCTCCGCGGTCAGCTTTTGGATATTGCGCTGCTTGTCGACGCAATAGAGGCCCATGCCCGCGATGCAGACAAGAAGACGGTCGTCCTTGTCGAAGGCCATGCCGAGCGGTCGGCCGCCGACATGGGCGAAGACTTCGTGTCGGGCGTAATCGGGAGCAAGAAAGCGGACGATGTCGCCTTGCCGCCCACTGCAATAGACGTTGTCGTTCCTGTCGAGAATGACGTCTTCGGGCCCGTCGATTTCGCCCAGACCGATGATCTCGGCGTCGCCGAGGCGGTCGTTCATCGCGTATGGCGAAGACGCGGCAAGGTCGAAGGGCGGACAGGGCGGCAAAGCCAGATAGCCCGGCGACACGTAGACCTTCGATTGCAGGCTCTTTCGCCATTTGCCCCAGCGCACGTCGATGGCGATCGCCAACAGCAAGACCATGCCGACCACCATCGCCGACGCGCCGGTCTGAACGCCGAGCCTAACCAGCCCATTGATCAGGACGGAGACGATGACCGCGCCCATCAGCGCCTTGCCGACTGAGCCGCGCCCGCCGCCGAAGCTGTTGCCGCCGAGCAGCGCCGCCGTCGCGACGGTGAGCTCGAGGCCGACGCCGGTGTCGGGGCCGACGCCGGAAAGCCGCGCCGCATAGAGTACGCCCGCGAGGCCGGTCAGCATGCCGGAGACGACATAGGACAGGCACACCGTACGCCGCACGGGGATGCCGGCGTTGTAAGCCGCGCGACGCGATCCGCCCACCGCCGCGATGCGCCAACCGATGCGCAGACGGGTCATGACGATATGAGCCGCGATCGCTATGACGATCAGAACCACGAGGCTGAGAGGCACGCCCAGGACCGATCCGGTCCCGACGAAGTCGAAGAGATCGGAGCTCACGTCGCTCGAAGCGATCTGCACCGAATAGATCTGCAGCAGAAACTCGACCACCGCCCGGATGAACGTCAACGTGACGAGCGTGGTGAGAAAGGCGCGTAGCCGGAGGTAGCCGATCAGCAAGCCGTTGATCAACCCGACCAGCGCCCCGACGCCGATCGTCGCGACGATGGCGGCCTCGGTCGGCCATTTGGCGACGTTGATCAGCGCCAGAGCCGTGAAGTTGGCGAGCGCGAAGTTGGAGCCGACGCTGAGATCGATGCCGCCCGACAGCATGACGATCGCCATGCCGATCACGATCAATCCGAACTCGCCGATCTGCCGCGAAGTGTCGACGACGCTTCCGAGCGAGAGAAAGTTCGGAATCGCGACCGCCATGTAGGCCGTGACCGCAACGAGGAGGAAGACGGGGATCGCGTTGTCGACCCATTTTCTGCCAAGCAACTCGCCGACGACATGATCAGGGATATATCGATAGCGCAGCCTGGTGACCAACTCGGCAATCATCGCGACGTTTTCCCAATGCACGAAAAAAGCGCTGAGACGTTCTTTGCGGCTCAGCGCTTTGATGAGCCACCGGAGGGATTACTTCTCCAGGTTCTTCACGCTCCAGCACAGACCCGGACGGAGCGTTTCCTTCGTGATCTTGGTGGTCGGGCTGTAGATGACGATCTTCTCCTTGCCGGCCGGCAATCCGGACTCAAGGACCACCTGGATCACGTCGTTCAAGTCGCGGCCGATGTCCATGACGTGGTAGGCGATCTCTTCCTGGAACACGCCTTTCTCGACATTGTCGCACGCCATCTGCTCGCCGCCGCCGGAGGTGACCAGCGCGATCGACTTGCCGGATTCCTTGATCGCGGCCGCCGCTCCCAGATCCATGACGTCCCAGAACCCGACCACGCCGCACAGATCCGGGTTCTGCTGAATCACGGTCGCGATGACGTTGCGCGCCTTGTTGGCGTCCCAGTCAGCCGCCTGGTTCGCGACGAGCTTGATCTCGGGATGCTTGGCGAGGACGTTCTCGGCGCCCTTCAACATTCCGCTGTCCGACCCGGCGGTCGGCTGCCCGACCAAGATCGCCACCTTGCCGCTCGTCCCGGCGCCGCAGCGATCGACGATCGCTTGCGTCTCGGCTTCGCCGACGGCGATCCAATCGGCGCCGACATAGGCGTCGGAATTGTAATTCGACCTCATGCTGACCTGGATGACGTGAATGCCGGCGTCTTCGGCGCGCTTCAGCAGCTTCGCGTAAGACTGAACGTCGAGATTATGAGCGATGATGACGTCCGGCTTTTCCGAGATCAGCGCCGTGATGGCCTGCGCGCCGACGTCGGCGCTCAGATGCGGGTCACGAATCTCGAGCTTCATCCCGAGGCGGTTGGCCTGTTGCTTCAAGGCCGACGCCCATCCTTCGGTGAGATCGATGCCCATCGTGCTCGGCACGAAGGCGATCGTCTTGCCGTCGAACGTCTTGATGTAATCGGCGCGTCTCGGGTCATCCATGCCCGCAGCGACGGCGTGACCCGCGATCCCCGACAACGCCATGGCGATCCCAACTGTCGCGAAGACATTTCCCTTTTTCATGCCATATCCTCCCCTATTGCCGCCCAGGTCCTAAATGTCGCCCTGCTGCGAGATCTGCTCGTCGAGCGGGTTGAGAACGCTGTCGGTGATGATCGCGGCGAGCAGAATCAAACTGCGGATCACGTTTTGCAGCGTGTATTCGATGTTCATGATGGTCATCCCGTTGAGCAGGATGCCGATCAGCAGCGTGCCGACAATCACGTTGCGGATGCCGCCGCGCCCACCTGAAAAGCCGATGCCGCCGATGACGACGACGAGGACGACGTCGTAGATCAACGAGGAGTTCGCGACGGCGGTGTCCATGCTGGCGACGGCGGTCGCAGTGATGATGCCGGCTAGATATGCGACCGTCGCCGCAATCGCGTATTGGAGGACGACGACCGGGCGCACGGGCGCGCCCGATATGCGCGCCGCCGCAGGATTGTCGCCGATCGCGTAGGTGAACCGCCCCGCTTTGGTGAAACGCAGGAAGGCGAAACCCAGCAAAGCGACGATGGCGAAAAACAGGATCGGCGTCGGCAGCCCAAGAATGAACCCGCCGCCGATCCAGGCAATGCCGGAAGCGCTGGCGGGCATATAGACGACGAAGAGAGGCACAAGGGCCCAACGGGCGAAGCCGTAGATGAACGACGCCATGCCCAAGGTCGCAAACAAGGGGGGCATCTCGACGTAAGCGATCAGCACGCCGCTGAGCACGCCGGCCGACAATGCGAACAGGTACGCCATCAGCATGGCGAGCAGGATCGGGACGCCTTGATTGGCGAGTTGAAGCGTCCAAGCGGCCGACATCGCGTAGATCGCGACAATCGCCAGATCGATGCCGCGGCCGATGACGAGAATCGCCATCCCGACGCCGAGGATGCCCAGAATGGAGACGCTGCGGACCAACGTAATAAGATTGCCAGAACTCAAAAATCCGTTGAGTGAGAAAGAAAAGACGCAGAACATAAAAACTGCGAGTAAGAATACGATCTTCTCTTGAGTCCAGGACACCCTTCTCAACCGCCCGAGCATAGTTTCCTCAAGTCGCTATTGGCAAACGCCGAAGCGCCATCGAACGGGCGTCGCCTATTTTTTGTCGCCGAACGACAACGCCCCGATAATTTGACGTTATCACTGCAAACCCGTGACGGCTTGCGTGACAGCGCATGGCTTTTGCTCGGCAGCGCAGAAATGGCGCTCGTGGACCGAGCGCGGAGACGCCGCGCCGGCCGGGCGGTTTCGGCCCGAGGTCCTCGGCGACCCGGCGCTGAAGGCGCGGAACCAAGATCAGAAGGCGCCAAAATCAAAGGAGCGCGCGGAAGTCCGAGAAGGAAAACGTCGGCTCGAAAGCGCCCTCCCCCGCTTGCGAGACGCGTTTGACGTCCCCTCGACGCAAGCTGCGCGGGAAAAGCGAGCGTCCGCCGCGTCGCCGCCGATCCGACTATTTGCCGCCTTCGCGCGGCGACGCTGCGCAATAGGCGAGAAAGGCGTCTTTCACGAAAGACTCGACGCGGCGGACGTCCTCCTCACGTCCGACGGCCGCAGACCAAATTGCGCGCGAAAGAGATTGCTGAAATGGGAAGAACTGTTGAAACCCATCGAATATGCGATCTCCGTGATCGTCTTCGTCTCGAGCTGCGGCGAAGAGAGCAGATCGTAACAGCGTTGCAGTCGTCGCGTCCGCAACCACTCGGAAGCCGACATGCCCATCGGATGAAACAGCTGATGAAGCATGCGCAGCGAGATGCCGTTCTTCTTGGCGATTTCGCCCAGCGACAGATCGGGATCGCTCAAATGCTCGTCGATGTAATTCTTCACCAGCAGCAAGCGGCCGCTCTGCACGCACGACTCGCTCAAGGGCCGCCGATCAGGTTCGGCGCTGATCGCCAGGGCGAGGATATCCATGAACTGCTCGCCGAGTTTGGCCCGCGATTGCGAGTCGAGATTGGCCCCTTCCAAGGCCAACGCCGAGCAGAACTCAACGGCGATCCGGCCAAGTCCTCGGCTGAGATTGAGATGTGCGGTGAGCGGCGGACGCTCCGAATCGAAGCGGCTGGCGAAGGCCCGACGCGGAAGTTCGACCCAGAACGAGCGCAGTTTGGTGTCGCAGCGCAGTTCGTAGGGTTCGTTCGCGTTGAACAACGCGCCGACGCCGGCGTGCATGGTCATCGAAGACCTAGCCTGGCGGATATTGATGCTGCCGCTTTGCGCCAGCCCCATGAAGTAGCAATCCTTCTCGAGTTGGGCGATATGCCGGCTCTGGCGCAGCACCGACTGCGGCGAGGACAGCGTGTCGGTAAGAGTCACTTCGCCAAATCGGATCTCGCGAACAAATCCGTCATAGGCGCTTTGCGATTCCGCCGCACAATCGACGCGCAAATAGATTTCGCAGATGGCGTCCTGCCATGCTTGACGACGTTTGTCCGCCGGAAGGGTCTTGCTGTCGAAAATGGTCTGCATCGCTTCCTCCCAACGCGCCAATCCGAGCGAGCCAGTGGCGCTTTTGCGCCTCCTGAGCCATGTCCGCCGCGTCGCCCCAAGGACCGTCGCGCTCTCGCTCGCCGACGCCGCCAAACCTCGACAAATCAGTGATCTAAGCGGCGCTCATGTCCGTCGTTCGATGCAGAGGCAAACCGTACTATCAGCCCCTCTGGAGGGCAAGAGCGCCCCGCCGAGCGCAGGTCCCAAACGCCGGCCGCGACGGTGGGGCGGGAGCGCTCGAGAGTCGGCGTCCGCGCGCGGCCTCCGCAGTCTCGCCCGAACGGCGAACGCGGCCTGGGGCCGATCAGATCGAACGCCTGTCGGCGGCAATGGTCCCCGCCGACAGATAAGCGCGGGATCAATGTCTCAAACCCTGCGTCGCCATCCTGCGCTCGAACGCTACTTGTCGACAGCGCAGGTGAAACTGGCGGCGTCGTTCGTGTCTCCGTCGCCCTTGCGCCAGGCCTTTTGCGGATACGGACAAAGCGGACGCTGCATGGCGACGCCGTTGGCCGGTTTGCCGTCGACATACTTGGTGGCGACGACTTGAGCAGGGGCGACTCCGTCTTCGACCCAGTGGATCATGGCGGAAAAGATGTCGTGGCCGGGATCGGTGGACGGCGGGATTCCTCCGGCGACTGACGCAGAGTTGAAGGCGTTGGGGCCGGCGCCGCCGCCGCAGTGGGCGACGCCCGGAACCATGAAGAGCCTAGCGAAATTCTGCGTCTCTTGCAGGCCGCCGAATTGTTTGACCAGCCCGTTGTAGAGGGTCACGGTCTGGAAGGGGACGACGAGCGGATCCGCCCACCCCTGGTAGATGACCAATTTTCCGCCGCGCGCCTTGAATGCGCTCATGTCGCCGGTCATCGCGCCGTTCAGCAGCGGCCCGAGTTCGGCGTCGAGCTTGGGCATGTCACGATCGAAATCGAAATCGCGCCAATTCCAGTTGGCCCCGAACACCCACTTGAACAGACCGCCAAACGCCGGGTCCCCCGGCGCGTTGGCGGGCGTTTCGAGGAAGCCCCAGTTGAAGGGACCGGCCTCGCTGCCCGGCAACCACCCGTAATAGAGCGGCTTGCCGGCGTCGCTCATCGGGCCGGAATAGAAGGCCTTGGCGGTTTCGACTTCGCCCGAGGTCAGGCACTCGGCCGAATCGGCGCCTTGGCATGTCAGTGTCGCTGGGTCGAATTCGCAGCCCGTGGGATCGGCAATGAACGGATCTGACTTGAGGCCATTGTTCTTGCCGCCGCATGCGGCGACGGCGGCTTTCGTCAGCAGAGTCAGCTTGGCGTCGGAAATCTTATGCCCCGGAAGCAAGTTCGCGGCGCGGTAATCCCACACGGCTGCGGCATGCCCCATGGTTCTATTGACAACAGGCGCTCCGATGAGAATGCCGTCGTAATCGTCGGGATAATATTGCGCTTCGATCAGCCCTTCCTGGCCGCCCGTCGAGCACCCCGAATAATAGGAATGCTTGGGGTCTTCGCCATAAAACGCCTTCTCGATCGCCTTGCCGACAACCGTCATCTCGTGTGTCGACAGAAGCCCCCAGTCCTTCCATTTTTGTGGATGGCCAACGAGCGGATCGCCATTCAAAGGCGTCGCGGGCGCTGTCCCCATATTCGTCGTCGCAGACGCGTAGCCGCGCTTTACTCCGGCCTCCATCGCCCCGTAGCTCAGGACGAACAGGCCGCCATAGCCGCCATTGCCGTTGCCGTGAAACACGCCTTTCCACTGATCTTTCGGCAGCCATATCTCGACGCCAACGTCCGAGTCGGGCGCGGCGCTCACGGACGCGACCACGCGGCAAAACGCCGGCATGTCCTTTCGCGTCACCTTGTCGGACGTGGCGTAATCGCCGGCCGGAATCGATTCCGCGTTCTTGATCGTCGTGTCGGCAATCTTGAGGTTGGCCAGCTCCTCGCATCCCGCCGCCCATGACGGCGCCGACCAGAAGGGCGCTGAGAGCGCGACCGTGGTCGAAACCAAAAGCTTCATCCGAAATGCGCGACGGTCTTTGTCCGCCATGCGATCCTCCCCTTCTGAGGCGCGCCAACGCCGATGCCGTTCTTCTCAGGTGGCGGCGTCGACGCGTTGTGCGAGGCGCTCCATCCGGTTTGGCGACAAGAAGGGCTAGCGGCGGGATCGAAGTAAATGTTCGTAGCCACCATAGACTTGGGTGACGGATATTCGCGATGCACATAACGCGTGGGCGATGTTCCGGATCTGTGCCAATTTACACAGGCGTCCCCTGACGAACGGCGCCGTGCTTCGCTCCGAGCCGAATTCGGCGGGCCATGATCGCTGTCACCGGCGGCAACCTTGCGGCGGCGGACAGAAGAAACGCGCTCCCGGGTCAGCCGCCGCCGACCCCCGGGCCCGGCCGCCTTCAGACTTCCAGCCATTCCTTGCGAATCGCCGCGGCCTGCTGGAGCTCCTTGGGCGTTCCTTCGTAGACGATCTTGCCGTGCCCCATCACGTAGAGCCTCTTGCTGATCTTCAACGCGATCGTCAGCTTTTGCTCGACCAACAGAATGGCGACGCCCCGCCCGGCGATTTCCACCAGAAACTCGCCGATATGCTCAACCATCTTTGGCGACAACCCCTCGGTCGGTTCGTCGATCATGATCAGGTCCGGGTCGCCCATCAGCGTTCGGCACACCGTCAGCATCTGCTGCTCGCCGCCGGAAAGCACGCCGCCGGGCGTATCGGCGCGATCTTCCAGTTGCGGGAACATGCGGAACATGTCGCCCATCGCCCAGCGCCTCGCCGCCTTGCCCGACTTCTCGCCGAGTTGAAGATTCTGCCGAACCGTCAGCCCCGGAAAGATGTCGCGCGTCTCCGGCACGAAGCCGAGCCCCTTGCGCGCCGTCTGATGCGGCCTGCAGCCGGCGATCTCCTCGCCTTTGAAGCGGATGGAGCCTTTGGGCGGCACGTTGCCCATGACCGCCTTGATCGTCGTCGAACGGCCGACGCCATTGCGGCCGAGCAGGCTGACAATCTCACCCTCGCGGACGTGGAAAGTGACGCCGTGAAGGATATGGCTCTTGCCGTAATAGGCGTGGAGATCCTCCACTTCGAGCAATTGAGCGCTCATTGATGGCTCACCTGTCCGAGATAGGCTTCACGCACTTCTGCGTTCTCGCGGATGCGGTCGGGCGTGTCGGTCGCAATGATCTTGCCGTAAACGAGAACGGAAATGCGATCGGCTAGGTTGAATACGACGCTCATGTCGTGCTCGACCATCACCAGCGTCTTGCCCTCGGTCACCTTGCGAATCAGCGCTACGGCCTGTTCCGTTTCGCTGTTGTTCATGCCCGCCGTGGGTTCGTCGAGCATGACGACGTCGGCGCCGCCGCCGATCGTGACGCCGATTTCCAGCGCCCGTTGCTCAGCGTAGGTCAGCACCCCCGCCGGCACATCGCGGCGCCCGGTCAGACCGATCTGCTCCATCAACCACTGCGAGCGATTGCGAACATCGCGCAGCCGGTCGATTGATCGCCAAAATGCGTATTTGTGACCAAGCGACCAGAGTGTGGCGCAGCGCAGATTCTCGTAGACCGACAATTTGGGGAAGATGTTGGTGATCTGGAAGCTGCGCGACAGGCCTCGGCGGTTGATCTCGAAAGGCTGCATGCCGGTGATGCGCTGGCCGTGCAGCAGCACCTCGCCGGATGTCGGCCGGATGCGCCCGCTCGTGAGATGGAACAACGTCGATTTGCCGGCACCGTTCGGGCCAATGATCGCGTGTCGCTCGCCGCTTTCGATTTCGAGCGTGACGCCACGGATGATCGGCATCGGGCCGAAGCTTTTGTGCACGTCGTGCAGCGAGAGAGCGGCGGTCATGCTTTGTCTCGAGAATGGAGCCGCTCGTTCACGGCGCCCCAGGCGTCGCCGACGCGCGGCCAAAGCAGTCGAACCGCGACGACGCCTGCGCCGAACAGCAAGACTGCGACAATCCACGGCCGTGCAGTCGCAGCGTCGAGATTGACGCCGAACAGACGCACCACCGAGCCCTCGCTTTGCACCAGCTGGAATTGTCGGTTGGCCAATTCGATCAGCATGATCGCGCCCACGCAGGCTGCGGCGAACGCCGGCGCCACGAGGGCGTATGAGGGCGCGAGCCGCCACAGCTGTCCCCTTAGCGCCGCCTGCCGGTGCAGCTTGACCCAGCCGATGACGCCGTCAGGCGCGTAGAGCACGACGCCGATGAACATGAGGCCGAAATAGAGCTGCCAGACGCTCGAAACGTCGGACAAGGTGATCTGCAGGAAGGTGACGATCACGGCGCCGACGATCGGTCCGGTGAAGGAACTGACCCCGCCGATATAGGCCATGAACAGCGCGAGGCTCGATTGTTCCGCGCCGAGTTGCTCCGAGTTCATGATTTCGAAATTGATCGCCGTGAGCCCGCCGGCGATCCCGGCGAAAAAGGCGGCGAAACAGAACGCGATCATGCGCAGCACGCGCGGCGAGTAGCCGACGAATTCGACCCGCTCCGGGTTGTCGCGCACCGCGTTGCACATGCGCCCGAACGGCGTCAGGGTCAGGGCGTACATCGCGACGATGGATAGGAAGCACCATGCCGCGATGAGATAGTAGACTTCGATCTGAGGCCCGAATTTGTGCCCGAAAAAGGGCGCCAAAGCCGAGCGATTGCTGGTGATCCCCTCCTCGCCGCCGAAGAACGTGCGCAGGATGAACGAACTCGACGAGACGAGTTCGCCGATGCCGAGCGAAATCATCGAAAAGACGATCCCGGCGCGCTTGGTCGAAACGAGGCCGAACAGGAAGCCGAACCCGAGTCCGGCCAGGCCGCCGAAGAGCGGAATGATCGCGACGGGCACGCCGAGCTTGGCGCTGATGACGACGTTCATCATATGGATGGCGACAAAGCCGCCGAGACCGAAATAGACCGCGTGGCCAAACGACAACAGACCGGTCTGTCCGAGCAACATGTTGTAGGACAGGGCGAAGATGATCATCGTGCCCATGACGCTCATCATCGTCAGCGCCGAGCCAGATGCAAATATATGCGGCGCCGCAGCGAAGAGCACGGCCATCGCCAGCCAAGGCGCGAGAGTACGCAGGGCGGAAGTCATGTTTCGCGGGTTCCCATAAGCCCGGTCGGCCGCACGATGAGCATGAGAACGAGCAGGACATAGGGAATGACCGGCGCGAGTTCCGCGACTGTGACCTGCCAGAGGTCGCCGAGGAAGGGCGGCGCCGCCGGGCCGAATATCCCCGCCAGCGAAGTGTTCATCGCCACAGCGAACGTCTGCACCAAGCCGATCAGCAACGACGCGACGAAGGCGCCGCCGAGCGAGCCCAGTCCGCCGACGACGATGACGACGAACAGGATCGGTCCGAGCGAGGCGGCCATGGAAGGTTGCGTGACCAACGCCGGGCCGGCGATGACGCCCGCAAGACCGGCGAGCGCTGCGCCCGCGCCGAACACCAGCATGAAGATTTTCGGCACGTCGTGGCCGAGCATCGCAACCATGTCGGGATGGGTCAGCGCCGCCTGGATGATGATGCCGACCCGCGTGCGCGTCAGCCCAGCGAGCAGCGCGGCGAACATCGCCACCGCCGTCAGCAACATGAACATGCGGTAGGCCGGATAGGTGGTGTCGAACAGGCGAAATGCGACGAAATCCAGCGAAGGCGGAACGCGGTAGTCGACCGGTAGTTTCCCCCAGAAGATCTGCACGAGCTCTTCGATCACGAACGCCAACCCGAACGTGAACAGCAATTCGGAAACGTGGCCGAGGCGGTGCAGGCGGCGCAGGCCGTAGCGCTCGACCATCGCCCCGATCGCGCCGACAGCGACCGGCGCGATGAAGAACCCCGGCCAGAAGCCGATCCGGCGACTGATCTCGAAGCCGAAATAGGCGCCCACCATGTAGAAGCTCGCGTGGGCGAAGTTGAGCACGCCCATCATGCTGAAAATCAGCGTGAGGCCGCTCGCCATCATGAACAGCAGCATGCCGTAGAGCACGCCGTTCAGGGTGGAGAAGATGATGAGCTGCAGCATTGGAGCCTCAGGTCCGGCAGAAAGGCGGCGGACGGTCGCCCGCCGCCACGTTTTCCAGCTTACGGACGCTCCATCTTGCAGGTCGTCGGCAGAACCGTGTCGATCGCTTTGACGGCGCCGATGGTCTTCCAGCCCCAGCCGGTCCCTTCTTCATCGAACTTGGCGCCCGGATCGAGCGGCCCGATGCTGGCGATGAACAGATCGGTGAAGAATTGATGATCGTCCTTGCGGATCCACGCGTCGCCGCCGTCGAAGGCCTCGATCTTCATGCCCTCGAGCTGCGCGGCGATGGACTTGGCGTCGTCGGCCTTGGCGAGCGTGATCGCCTTGGCGAGGACGTTCATTTCATTGACCGCGCGCGGATACCAGACGCTCATGCCCTCTTTGGCGCGAAACTCCGTCTCAAACTTTTGCGCCGCCTCGGGGGCCGAATTCGGAAAGCCTTCCTGGACTTCGAAAATGCGATGTGCCAACCCGGTCGGCTTGATCGCCGTCGGGCCGCCGACCGCGCTCGCGTAGTAGGTGTACCAATCGGTCTGTAGCCCGGCGTCCGCCGCCGACTTGAGCAGCAGCGTCATGTCCTGGCCCCAGTTGCCGGTGATCACCGAGTCGGCGCCCGACGCCTTGATCTTGGCGATATAGGGAGAGAAATCGGTGACCTTCAACAGCGGAATCAGTTCGTCGCCGACGATCTGGATGTCGGGACGCTTCTGACCGAGCATCGCCCGCGCCGCGACGTGCACGGCCTGACCGAATGAATAGTCCTGGTTGATCAGGTAGACCTTCTTGATGTTCGGCCGGTCCATCATGAAGGTCGTCAACGCCGCCATCATCATGTTGACGTCGGCCTCGAAACGAAAGTGCCAGTACGAGCACTTGTCGTTGGTCATGACGGGATCGATGGCGCCGTAGTTGAGGTAGAGGATTTCCTTGCCGGGATTGCGCTGGTTGAACTTGGTCACCCAGTCCTCCAACGCTATGCCGACCGAGGACCCGTCGCCCTGGATGACGATGTGGATACCCTGATCGGCGGCCTTCTGTGCCTGGATCAGGGTTTCCTGGGGATTGGCCTTGCTGTCGAGGGGCACGATTTCAAGCTTCTTGCCGTTCAGGCCGCCGGCCGCGTTGATTTCGTCGGCGAGGAAATTGTAGGTCTTCAGGCCGCCTTCGCCGGTCGAGGCGCCGCCGCCCGACAGCGGATCGATGTAGCCGATCTTGATCGTGTCCTGCGCCAGGGCGGGCGCGGCCGACAAGCACAACGCCAGCGCACAGCCGGCCAATCCAGACTTCATCACTTTTTCCTCCCCATTCGTCACTTGGACCCCGGCGACGGAAGCCGCAAAGCTTTCCGCGTCGGTCCGACCCGAACCGCCGCCGCCCGACCCCGTGGAGCGCGAATTGCGCGCCTCGGTTTCGGGTTCGATCGAAGCGGAAGTCACATAGAAAAGGCGTCCGTTGCGTTCGATTTGTCGACGCAATAGGCGCAGGGTGAGCGAACAAATTGTATGTGAGTAGCGGCTACACAATTCGAAATTAACTGTGGTGAGCACACACACGAGTCAGCGCGTTCCCGGACTTGCCGCAAATTTGTGCAGACGACGCCTCGCTCCTGCGGCGGAAGAGCGACGACCTCCGGCCAGCCCGTCTCGGCTGCGGACGGCGGCGGGCGGCGCCCGCCGCCACATTTTCTCGTTACGGCCGCTCCATCTTGCAGGTCGTCGGCAGAACCGTGTCGATCGCCTTGACGGCGCCGATGGTCTTCCAACCCCAGCCGGTGCCTTCTTCGTCAAACTTCGAGCCCGGATCGAGCGGGCCGAAGCTGCCAATGTACAGGTCCGTGAAGAACTGATGATCGTCCTTGCGAATCCACGCATCGCCGCCGTCGAAGGCTTCGGTCTTCAGACCCTCGAGTTGCGCTGCGATGGACTTGGCGTCGTCGGCCTTGGCCAGCGTAACCGCCTTGGCGAGCACATGCATGGCGTTGACGGCGCGCGGGTACCAGACGCTCATGCCCTCCTTGGCGCGGAACTCCGCTTCGAACTTCTGCGCCGCCTCAGGAGCTGAATTCGGAAGCCCTTCCTCGACCTCGAAAACGTGGTTGGCCAACCCGGTCGACTTGATCGCCGTAGGGCTGCCGACGAGGCCCGCGTAGTACGTGTACCAGTCCGTTTGCAGCCCTGCGTCAGCCGCCGACTTGAGCAGCAGCGACAGGTCCTGGCCCCAGTTGCCGGTGATCACGCTGTCCGCGCCCGACGCCTTGATCTTGGCGACATAGGGGGAGAAATCGGTAACCTTCAGTAACGGAACCAGTTCGTCGCCGACGATCTGAATGTCGGGACGCTTCTCTTTGAGCATCGCCCGCGCCTGGGCCGCCACGGATTGACCGAAGGAATAATCCTGGTTGATCAGGTAGATCTTCTTGATGTTTGGCCGATCCATCATGAAGGTGGTCAGCGCCGCCATCATCATGTCGACGCCTGCCTCGAAGCGAAAGTGCCAGTAGGAGCACTTGGCGTTGGTCATAACGGGATCGATTGCGCCGTAGTTTAGGTAGACGATTTCCTTGCCGGGATTGCGCTGGTCGTATTTGGTCACCCAATCGGACAGCGCGATGCCGTTGGAGGAGCCGTTGCCCTGGATGATGATATGGATGCCCTGGTCGGCGGCCTTCTGCGCCTGAATCAGGGTTTCCTGCGGATTGCCCTTGTTGTCGAACGGGACGATCTCGACCTTCTTGCCGTTCAGCCCGCCGGCCGCATTGATCTCATCGGCCAGGTAGTTATAGGTTTTCAAGCCGCCTTCGCCGACGGAGGCGCCGCCGCCCGACAACGGATCAATGTAGCCAACCTTGATCGAATCCTGCGCCAATGCGGGCGCCGCGGATAGGCACAACGCCAGCGCAAAGCCGGCTATTCCTGATTTCATCGCTCCCTCCCTTTAGGCCTTTTGGACTGTTTCGCCTGAAGCCGCGAAGCTCTCGGCAATCGTCAGGCCAATCCCGCCACCGCCCGAGATCGAGAGCGTGCGAAGATTGCACGCGCCGATTCCGGGCATAGTAACGTTGACCTTCAATGGGCGCAGGGTGGGAGATCAAAATGAATGTGAATCACAGCTATACAGTTCGAAAATAAATGTCGAATACATACACAAGACCTCAGCATGTGTCCGCTCTAACGCGGTCGAGTTGAAACGAGTCTCACCAACTTCGGTGTTGGGATCCCCGATTCCCGCAGCGCGCGTATTGCGGCGGCGAATCCGGCCCCTTTCACTAACGGGCTTGGTTTACTGAACTCGGCAATGAACCGGCCGCCGCCATGCGGCCTGATTCGAGACGACGAAGCGCCGCGCCCTGCCTAAGGCCAATCAGCCTCGAGTTATTAAAACATCGGGAAACTTGATATAGACTGCGCGACTCTGCCGGAGCTTGTATCGAGCAATGTCGCGCAATTTTCTGGTGATCGATCCCGAGCAGCGGCCGGAGGTGCTGCGCGCGCTCGCATCGCCACAGCGCGTGCGCATGCTGCGGCTGTTGCACAACCGTCCTGGGCTTAACGTCAACGACATCGCCGGCGCGCTCGCCTTGCCGCAATCCACGGTTTCGTCGAACTTGCAGATTCTCGAAGACGCCGCGCTCATCCGCAGCGAGGCGCAGAAGGGCAAGAAGGGCCAGCAGAAACTGTGCTTCCCCGCATTCGACGACGTGCTCGTTATGTTCCGCGACGATCCCAACGGCGCGCAGGCCAACGCCATCGAAGTGGCGATGCCGATCGGCCTTTACACGAGCTGCGAGGTCAGCGCGCCGTGTGGCCTCTGCTCGCCCGAAGGCATTATCGGCCTGCTCGACGTGCCCGGCTCCTTCCTCAACCCGGACCGCATGAACGCCGGGCTGATGTGGTTCACACGCGGCTTCGTCGAGTACCAGTTTCCCAACAACGCTCGCATCGTCGGCAAGTCGATCGTCGAGCTCGAATTCTCGTTGGAGCTGTCGTCCGAAGTGCCAGGCACCTCGGCCGACTGGCCGTCTGACATCACAGTGGCGATCAACGGTCGCGAGGTTGGGGTATGGACGAGCCCGGGCGATTACGGCGACACGCGCGGCGTCTTCACGCCCGACTGGTGGAAGCTCAAGGGCAGCCAATACGGCAAGCTGAAGAGCTGGCGCGTCACGCCAGAGGGCGCGTTCGTCGACGGCGTCAGGCTCTCGCCGCTGACTATTGGCGACCTCGACATTTCCATCCACCACTCGATCCGGTTGAGGATCGAGGTCAAGCCCGACGCGCGCCATCCCGGCGGCGTCAATATTTTTGGTCGCGGTTTCGGCAACTACGATCAGGACATCGTGCTGCGCGTGACGACTGAGTCGTGAGAGCTCGACAATCACACTCGGCGGTTAGCGAAGCCTCGATTCGCCGAACGCCCGGTCGGCGCCAATCCTAGCCGCCAGTTTGCGCTCGTTCCGACGTCGCCGCCTCGCCGCGCTCGGCTGTCAAGCGGCCCTTGCCGACGTCATCGGGCGACAGCACCGCCTCCTTCAACAGGATCGAATATGGATGTCGCGGATGCGTCAGCACCTCGCGCGCCAGTCCGGTTTCGACGACCTTGCCCTTCTGCATGATGATTACGCGGTCGCTGATGGTGTAGGCGGTGGCGAGGTCGTGGGTGATGTAGAGGATCGACACCTTGAGATCGTCGTGCAGTCGCCTGAACAGGGTGACGATCGACATGCGCAACGACGCGTCGACCATCGACACCGGTTCGTCGGCGACGATCAGCGACGGCGAGGAGATGAGCGCGCGTGCGATCGCCGTGCGCTGCAACTGGCCACCCGACAATTCGTGCGGGAACCGACCCTTCACTTCGGCGAGCGACAGGCCGACCTTCTGCAACGCCGAGTCCGCCGCCTCGTCGCGCGCTTTCGGCGTGCGGGCGCCGGCGAGATGAACGGCGCTGGCGTAGAGATATCGGTCGACCCGCTTCAGCGGATTGAACGCTTCATACGGATTCTGCAGAATCGGCTGGATCTGTCGGATGAATTCGAGCCGTCGGCGGCGGCCGCCCGCCTGGTGAAGCGCCTCGCCGCGAAAACGGATGGCGCCGCTCGTCGGCGGAAACGCGTTGAGGATCATGCGCGCCAGCGTCGTTTTGCCGCTGCCCGACTCGCCGATGATCGCGAGGATTTCCGGTTCTTCCGCCCGAAGCGTAAAGCTGACGTCGTCGACGGCGTTGAAACGGCTGCGGCCGAACAGTCCGCCGCTGGCGAAGCTCTTGGTGACGTGGTCGACTTCGAGCAGCTCGCCACTCATGGCCGTACGCCCGCAGTTCGAACGCGCAGCGTCGCGTCGGGGGCGCTATCGGCGGAATCGCTCGGTTGTACCAGGGGGCTCGCCGCGTAGCAGGCGACGCGACGCCCCGACGCGAGCGGGGTGAGCGCCGGCGACGCCGTGCGGCAAACGTCCATCGCCAGCGGGCAGCGCGGATGAAACCGGCAGCCAGCGGGCGGGTCGGCCAGATTTGGCGGCGAGCCGGTCAGCGCAGTCTGGCGCGCCGGCTCGCCGATCTTCGGCAGGCTGGCGACCAGGTGTGCGGTATAGGGGTGCATCGGCTGGCGGAAGATGTCGGCGGTCGGGGCCTCCTCGACCAGCCGACCCGCATACATGATGCCGAGCCGATCGGCGATGTTGGCGTGCACGGTCATGTCGTGGGTGACGAACAGAATGGATGAGCCGATCTGCTGCTGCGCGTTGCGGATCATCGCCAGCACATCCTTCTGCACGATGACGTCGAGCGCCGTCGTCGGCTCGTCGGCAATGATGAATTCCGGGCGGCAGATGGTGGCGAGCGCGATCGTGACGCGCTGTTTCATGCCGCCGGAAAGTTCGTGCGGATAGGCGTCGAGCACGTCGGCGGCGAGATGAAGTTGTTGCAGGTGCCGTTCGACCGCGGGGAAGAACGCGCGCCGGCTCAGCTTCATGTGGCGAAAGGCGAAATCGACGAAAGACTGTCGCACCCGGCGAACCGGGTTGAGGACGTTCATCGAGCCCTGGGTGATATAGGACAGGTGCTTCCAGCGTATTGCGGACAGCTCAGCCGGACTGAGCGCGTAGATGTCGCGATCAAGGAAACTGTAACGCACCGAACCGCCAATGACGGTCAACGGCGGCCGGATAGCGGCGGCGATGGTCTTCAGGAACGTGGTCTTGCCCGAGCTCGATTCGCCGGCGAGTCCGTAGATTTCGTTGCGGCGAACGACGAGCGAGATGTCGTCGACGGCGCGCACCTCGCGCTGGACGCCGAAGTAATGGGTCATGTAGTAGGCGCGCAGCCCCTCGACCGATAGCGCCGGGGCCCGCTCCAGCGCGGCGCGCGGCCCGTCGGTCGGCGCGCTGTCGTGGTCGGGCGACGTCACGCCGATCCTCCCATGCGGCTCAGTCGGCTGCGCGGATCGATGTATTCGTTCATCGAAATTGACAGCAGATAGAGACCGATGAACGTCATGATCACCAGCCCGACCGGAAACGCGATCCACCACCACACGCCGGCGACCAGTGCGGTGTGTTGATTGGCCCAGTAAATCGTCGTCCCGATCGTCGGCGTATCGATGTTGGTGAAACCGATGACGGAAAGCGTGACCTCGAGGCCGATCGACCAGTTGACGTTGTTCATGGTCGTCGCGAAGACGATCGGCAGCACGTAGGGCAGATGCTCTTCGACCAGGATCTGCCGGGTGCTCATTCCCGAGAACAGGGATTGGGTGGTGAATTCGCGCGTTCTGAGGCTGAGCGCCACGGATCGGATCAGGCGCGCGTCATAGGGCCAGCCTAGCGAAGCCATGGCGACCGCCAGTAGCGCCCACGACATGTGGTCCTTGAAGATGAAATAGACGAGGACAAGAATCGGGAACGGCGGAAAGACGATGAAGGAGTCGTTGATCGACATCAGGATACGGTCGACCATCCCGCCGAGGTAGCCAGAGGTCAGGCCGACGACGAGCGCCACGACGCGGCTCAGCACCGCCACCGTCAGGCCGAACAGCAGGCTGTTGCGGATGGCGAACGTGAGCTGCCAAAAGACGTCCTGGCCGCGCGAGTTGGTGCCGAAGGGATATTGCCACGACGGCGGCGTGTCGAAGGGAACGACGTACTGCATTCCGGCGGAGTACGGCGAGACGTACGACGCCGCCGACATCGCGACGACGAGCAGGATCAGGATCGCGCCGAGCGCGAATTCGCGGTTGTAGCGGAGCAGATCCTTGACGATCGAGAACATGGCTCAGCTCGCCTCCACCCGCGGATCGAGGAGAGGCAGAATGAGGTCGATGACCAACGCCGCAAAGGCGACGGCGATAATCGACATCGAGGCGATGCCGATCACCAGGCTGTAGTCGCCGGCGTAGACAGCGCGAATGAGCAGGTTGCCGAGGCCGGGATAGCCGAACACGACCTCGGTGATCACAGCGCCGTTGAAGATCAAGCCGAGCGAGAGGGCGAGGCCGGTCACTTGCGGCAACAGGGCGTTGCGCATGACATAGCTGATCAGGATGCGCCGGCGGTTGACGCCGCCCAGTTCGGCGAAAGTGACGTAGTCTTCGGTGACAATGTTGGAGACGAGCGCGCGCATGCCGATGAACCAGGCGCCCGTGCCGACCAGCACCAGCGAGAGAACCGGCAGAACGGCGTGTTCGAACACGCTTTTGAAATAGGCGAAAGTCCAGCCCTCCGGCAGATTGATTTGCGATGATCCGGTGATCGGCAGGATCGGCCACACGTAGCCGAACAGCACGAGCACGACAAAAGCCATGACGTAGTTTGGAATCGGCTGCAGGCCGGAGGCGATCACGCCGAACGCCTTGAGCGACAGGTTGCGCCGGTAGTAGCCGGCGAGACCGCCGAGAAGGTTGCCCAACAGCCAGGCGATGAGAGTGGCGACCGAAAGGAGTCCGAACGTCCATGGCATGGCGCGCCAGATCAGCGTCGACACCGGAGTGGGGAAGGCCGACAGCGACGGGCCGAAATCGGCGACGGCGACGCGCGACCAGAACGCCACATATTGCTGCCACAGGCCGCCCTGCAGGCCGTAGAGCTCGCGCAACGCGTCGCGGGTCATCTGAACCGCTTGCGGATCAGACTGCGAAAACCGCGTCGCCGCCGCGATCGCCGCCGTGACCGGATCGATCGGCGTGGCGTGGGTGACGAAAAAGGCGATGTTGACGCCGACGAAGACGACCAGGACGAACTGGCCAATCCGTCTGAGGACATAAAGCGCGTAGCCCGCCATGGCGCCCGCTTGGTGTGTCCGCCCACGCGAAGGAGTGACGCGAGACGGCGGGAAGGGCCTGTCGTCTCGCGTCGTTTCGGGGAAAGCCTAGATCATTGCGCCGGGGTTGCGCCAGTGGGCTTCAATTTCACCATCATGTACTTCGTGTTGGCCCAGTTCGGCACCGGATCCGTGTAGGGGTCCTTCTCCGCGCTCGGGTATCCTGTCCAATAGGTCGAGTCCATGATCGTGAACACGTTATAGGACATGAGGGGAATGTTCGGCATGTTCTTCACTGCGAGCTTGAGGAAGTCCTTGCCGAGTTCGATCCCCTTGGGATCGTCGAAGTCGATCTTGCGAATCTGCTCGATGATCTTGTCGAGTTCGGGGTCCTTCCAGCGCTGCCAGTTGCGCGGCGGCTGGAACTTGCCCGGCTCGGCCAAGAACTCCGAGTGCCAGGAGTCGAGGAAGTACGACAGATCGGGGTGGCCGCCCCATGTCTCCACCGTCCAGGCCATCGTCGCCTCGTTCTGGCCGTTGAACATGTTGCTCCACATGGCCGTCGGGAGGGCGTCGATCTTCGAATCGATGCCCGCCTGGGTCCATTGCTGAGCAATGAGGCTGCCAGCGCGCGTCATGACCGGGCGATTGTCGCCCTCGGTCGAGATCGTGATGGTGAACGGGGTTCCGTCCGGCAGCATCCACTTGCCGCCGACTTTCTTGAGACCGGCCTTCTCGAGCAGCTCGGCCGCCGCCTGCGGATCCTGCTTCCACCAGCCATGACCGAACGCCGTCGCGATCGCCTTCGGATCCTTGGGGATGGCGTCGCCCATCGACGGCCGCAGCATGTCGGCGATCTCCTGACCCATGTTCGGGTCATACGGATGGATCGTCCGCTTGCCGGTGTCGATGGAGAAGTCTTTCAGCCATTGCTCCATCGGATCGAAATAGTACTGCGGGTGGGTGCCGGTCGGCGGAACGTCGATCGCCGAAATCGTCGCCGCGCCGCGGTAGGAGGCCATGTCGACCGCCTTGATGTCGATCAGCAGCGCCAGCGCCCAGCGCACGTCTGGGTTCTGGAACTTCGGCAGCTGGTCGTTGATCACGATCATCGGCAAGGTCGGATCCGGATGCGCGTAGGGGAAGTTGGCGAACCAGCCGTGCGACGTCGGCGACGACTTGATCAGCGCGAACGCCCCCTCCGGCGAGGTGTCGTGGACGATGTCGAGCTGGTGGTTCTGCTGCAGGATGACGCGCTTGTCGGGCGGGCCGGGATCGATGTAGGCGACGTAATTCGGGCCGGGCTCGCCAAAGCGGGCGAGCGTCGTGTTCTGCCAATCGCCGCGCTTCTGCCAGATGAACCAGGCGCCGTTCGGATCGAAGCTCTTGAGCGTGTAGGAGCCCAGACACACCGGCGGATTGAAAGCGAACTTGCTGGGTTTTTCCTGCTTCTCGAAGACGTGCTTCGGCATGATCCACGTCGCGCTCCAGCGCACCGTGAAGGCCGCGTGGAAGCGCGAGTTGGCCTTCTTCAGCTTGAAGACGACCGTGTTCTTGTCGGGCGCCGAGACGCTGTCGACGTTGGCGGCCATTCTCGCGCCGTCGTTGAACCCGCCCGGGTCGGCCGCCAGCGTCTGGACCGTGTAGACGACGTCGTCGGCGGTGAAATCGACGCCGTCGCTCCACTTGATTCCAGAGCGCAGCTTCACCGTCATCTCGGTGAAATCGCTGTTGTACTGCGGCTTGTCGGCGGCGAGCGAATTGTCCCAGACCTTGCCGTTGAGCCCCTGATCGGGGTCGATGTACCACAGCGTGTCCATGCACAGCTGCTGGAGTCCGGTCGACGTGCCGTTCGGCTTCGGCACCCAGACATTGAAGTTCGACGGGTCGGTGACCGTGCCTTCGGGGTTCTCGGCAATGAGAACCTGATTGCGCGGGATGCCCGCCAGGAAGTCTTCCGCCGCCAGCGCTTGTCCGCCGAGGGCGAAGCCGCCGGCGGCAAACGTGAGCGTTGTCAGAATTTGGGCTACGGCGCGGCGCCGGTCGTTTGGGCGCTCGCGAAAATCACGCGGAACTTTGCGGATCATATGTTTCCCTCCCGGTATTTCCGCCCGACAGGTCTCGCCCGCCTTGTTAAGCATCCCGCGAGACCTATGCGTCGTCGGGAAGCTTGGCGCGTCGATGCTAACCGGGAAACGCAACCTCGACAAGCATTTTCATCCGTATTCTCGATACTGTTGGTCAGGAAGCAGCCGTTAGCGCGGCGAATCAAAGTCTTTCAGACCGATACAAACTGTAGCAGATCCGCGTGTTGCAGAGATGTGACAGGCGCGGACGGAACGCTTGACGGGCGGTCGGCAAAGGTCTTTATTATATCAGACAATCGGATATGTAGTCAGGCGAGGAACCATGAGGGCGACAGTCACCGCGCACCGCGACTACCGCATCGCGACGATCGACAACCGCATCTACGGCGCATTCCTCGAGCACCTCGGGCGCGCGATCTACACCGGCATCTACGAGCCCGGCCACCCGACCGCCGACGCCAAGGGCATGCGCGGCGACGTCATCGATCTCGTGCGCGCGCTGAAGATTCCGGTCGTTCGTTACCCCGGCGGCAATTTCGTCTCCGCCTACAACTGGGAGGACGGCGTCGGGCCGCGCGACAAGCGCCCGACCCGGCTTGACCTCGCCTGGCACACGTCCGACTCGAACGCCGTCGGCGTGCATGAATTCGCCGATTGGTGCGCCGCGGTCGGCTCGGAGATGATGCTCGCCATCAACCTCGGCTCACGCGGCCTCGACGAAGCGCGCAACTTCGTCGAATACGTCAACGGGCCGACGGGCAGCCATTGGGGCGACATGCGCAAAGCGAACGGCCGCCCCGAGCCGTTCGGCGTCAAGCACTGGTGCCTCGGCAACGAGATGGACGGGCCGTGGCAGGTTGGCCACAAGACTGCCGACGAATACGGCCGCCTCGCCAACGAAGTCGCCAAGACTCTGCGCGCGTTCGATCCGACGCTTCGGCTGATTGTCTGCGGCTCGTCGCACTCGGACATGGCGACCTATCCCGAGTGGGAGCGCATCGTGCTCGAGCATTGCTACGAAGCCGTCGACTACATTTCGCTGCATATGTATTTCGCCAACCGCGACAGGAATACGGGAGAGTTCCTCGCTCTCAACGCCAAACTCGACGCCTACATCGCGACAGTGGCGTCGACGATCGAATTCGTACGCGCCAAGAAGCGATCCAAGAAGCGAATCGCCATCTCCTTCGACGAATGGAACGTCTGGTACCATTCCAACGCGCAGGACAAGGAGATCCTCAGCGGCGCCAAGGGCTGGCCGCACGCCCCGCCGCTGCTCGAGGACGTCTACAATTTCGAGGACGTGCTGCAGGTCGGCTGCATCCTCAACACGTTCATTCGCCGCTCTGACGTGGTGCAGATGGCCTGCATCGCCCAATTGGTGAACGTCATCGCACCAATCATGACTGAGCCGAAGGGCGCGGCGTGGCGGCAGACGATCTACTACCCCTACTATTTCGCCTCGCTCTACGGCCGCGGCGTCGCGCTTCGGCTCGATGTCCGTTCGCCAGGATACGATTCGAAAGTCGCCGACTACGTGCCCTATGTCGACATCGCCGGCGTCCATGACGAACAGGGCCGCGCGCTGACGTTCTTCGCCGTCAATCGCCACAGCCGCGAGGCGATCGATCTCGAAGTCGGCCTGCACGGTTTCGGCGCCGCGACCGTCGCCGATTGCCAGGTGATGACCGCCGACAGCCTGGAGGCCGTCAACACGGCGAAGGCGCCGATGACGGTGACGCCGAAGAACAGCGCGATCGCGTCTGTCGCCGACGGTCGCCTGAGCGCGAAGCTCGCGCCGTACTCTTACCAGATGATCCGGTTGCGCCTGTCGTAGATCGCGCCGGCGTCAGACCCGCGCCGCCGGCACAACCCCCGCCCTTCCAACTTACAGGCGACGCGCCACAACTGGATGCCTGTCATGGGCGGACGGCTCTGCTGAGATAGGTCGGCGACAACGTCGATCATGGCCGCTTTGACGCCGGCGAGGCGCGGTCCGCCCCTTCACAGCAGCTCGAATCGGCCAAACGGACCTCTTCGAATCACACTGAGATCGCGGAGGGGCCGCTGGTCTGGCTTCGGCGTTTCCTGCCGTTCGCGAACGGCGCGGCGAGGGCGCAGACGTTGCGCAAGGTGTTTCGGCTGCTCGACGCGCGCGCTTTCAATCGCGGCTTTGCGGCTTGAGCGGCGTCGGCGCGCTTTGGTGTGCGAATCTCGACCTCCGAAGTCATCGCGACGGATGGCAAGACCTTGCTCGGTTCGAAGGCCTCGCCCGACGGCGTGGGCGCGCTGCATATGGTTTCGGCTTACGCCACCGAAGCCGGGTTGGCGCTGGGGCGGCGCGCCGTCGACGGGAAGTCCAACGAGATCACGGCGATCCCGGAGCTGTTGGACATGCTCGCCATCGACGGCGCGATCGTTTTGGTCGACGCGATGGGGACGCAAACGCGGATCGCCGCGAGCGAGGCCGATGAAATCGTTCTTGTTCGACCTCACGTATAGCCCGATGAAGTGTGCGGCCGAGGACCCAGGTCGACGCAAATCCATACCGATCTGGGGGAAAGCCGCACGCCCCATCGCAACTGCGGATATTGCGATTGACACGGCACGGTCCATACGTTTTGACCTCGGTCCATGGCTCCGACCAACAGCCCGCTGATCGCCAGAACCATCGGCCGAGTCGCGCGCCTCTCAATCCGCCACCGATGGCTCGTCATTGCGCTCATTCTCGCCGGGTCCTCACTCGCCGCGAATTATGTTTGGCGTCATCTGGCGATCACCACAGACTCAAGCCAGCTCCTGTCGAGCGCGCTGCCCTGGCGACAGCAGGAGATCAAACTGAATACGCTGTTCCCGCAGCGAACTGACCGCATCACCGCCGTCTTCGACGCGACAACCCCTGAAGGCGCGGAGAACGCAGCCGCGGCGCTGACGAAGGCGTTGGAAGATCGCAAGGACATTATACGAAGCGTCAGTCGGCCCGACGGCGGCCCGTTCTTCGCTCGCGACGGCGTCCTTTTCCGCTCCACCGACGAAGTGCGGCAAGACACGGCCAAACTCATCAAGGCCGAGCCCTTTCTCGCGACCCTCGCCGCCGATCCGACGCTACGCGGCGTCGTTGGGGCGATTTCGCAGTCGATCGACGGCATTCGTCACGGCAAGACGACGCTTGAGGACGTCGAACCGGCGCTCGCCGCGCTCGCCGACGCTATTGAGGCCGACTTGCAGGGAAAGCGCCAGTCTTTCTCGTGGCGGCGGCTCATATCCGGTCAACCGTCGGAGGCGTCCGGCCTGCGTCGATTCGTGAATATCCAGCCGGCGCTCGACTACAACGATCTCCAACCTGGCGGCAAAGCGACGAAGGCGATTCGCGCGACGATCGCTGCGCTTGGGCTGACGCCGGAGAATGGCGTCAGAGTGCGGCTCACGGGATCGGTGCCGCTCGAAGACGAGGAATTCTCCACCGTCGCCGACGGGGCCGCGGTGAACGGGGTCGTCACGATCGCCGTCGTTCTGCTCATCCTGTGGCTTGCGCTGAAACGGGCGCGGATCATCATCGCGGTCCTCATCAACCTGGCCGTTGGTCTCGTCTTCACCGCCGCCGCCGGTCTCTGGATGGTCGGCAGCTTGAATCTCATTTCTGTCGCGTTCGCTGTGCTGTTCGTCGGGCTGGGCGTCGATTTCGGCATCCAATTCAGCGTGCGTTATCGGGCCGAGCGGCTCGTCGACCGGGACCTCGATGCGGCGATCGAGACAACCGCGCAAGGCGTTGCCGGGCCTTTGCTGCTGGCGGCGGCCGCGATCGCCGCCGCGTTCTATTCCTTCTTGCCGACGGCCTACGTCGGCCTCTCCGAGCTCGGGCTGATCGCGGGAACGGGCATGATCATCGCATTCGCGACGACCGTCACTTTGTTGCCCGCGCTGCTCGCCATACTAAGGCCAGCCGAAGAGAAGGCGCCGATCGGTTTCACCGCTCTAGCGCCGCTAGATCGTTTCCTCGAACGCCGACGCAATTGGGTGGTCGGGCTCACGCTCGCTGCGGCGATCCTCAGCCTGCCGCTGCTCAAGGATCTGCGCTTTGACTTCAACCCGTTGAACCTTCGCTCGAAGCAGGTCGAGTCGGTCTCGACCCTCCTTGATCTGATGCGAGATCCCGATACGAGCCCCAACACAATCGACATCCTGGAGCCCGATCTCGCGCACGCGACCGACCTCGCCAAGACGCTCGACGCGCTGCCGGAGGTCTCCCGCGTCCGAACAATCGAGAGCTTCATTCCGAAAGAGCAGGACGAAAAGCTCGCGCTCATCGATGATGCGAGCTTCTTCTTTCAGAACACCATGACGCCAGACGAGCTCAAGCCCCCGCCGATCTCGGCGGAGACGCTGGAGGCGATCGACAACACGGCCAAGGATCTCTCAAGCGCGTCCACGGGCATAGACAGCTCCGCCGCAGCTCAGGCCCGTCGACTGGCGGACGCCTTGATCGAACTCGCCAAGGCGAGTCCGGCGGCGAGGCTGGAGGTCGAGCGCGTGCTGGTCACGCCGCTGCTGACGACGATCCAGCAGGTGCGCGACCTTTTGAACGCAGGCGAGGTGACCGCCGACTCGCTTCCGCCCGAGCTGAAGAGCGCATGGATCGCGCCCGACGGCGAAATCAGGATCGAGGTCGCTCCCAAAGGCGACGCCAATGATAACGCCATCCTGCGCCGCTTCGTCGAGGCGGTCTGCAAAGTGGCGCCTCAGGCGACCGGCGCGCCGATCTTCGTCGTCGAGGCCGCGGCGACCATCGTCAAGGCGTTTCTTCAGGCGACGATATGGTCCGTGGCGTCCATCGCAATCATCCTGTTCGTCGTGTTGCGGCGATGGGTGGATGTGGCGCTAACGCTCGTGCCGCTGCTGGTCGCCATCGTCGTCACGCTCGAAATCTGCGTGGCGACTGGGCTGCAGCTCAATTTCGCCAACGTCATCGCGCTGCCGTTGTTGCTTGGCGTCGGGGTGGCCTTCAAGATCTACTACGTCATGGCTTGGCGCGCGGGAGAGAGGAACTTCCTGCAATTGCCCCTGACGCGGGCGGTTCTGTTCAGCGCCTGCACGACGGCGACCGCCTTCGGCAGTCTGTGGTTCTCGCACCATCCGGGCACGTCTAGCATGGGGAAACTCATGGCGCTCGCGCTCGCGACGACGCTGTCGGCCGCCGTCTTGTTCCAGCCCGCGCTGCTGGCGACGCAGAGCAAGCACAATCCCGAGATATGACCCGTCACGCGAAGGTTATACACTGTGGTAAATTGGCGATAGTCGAGCCTCGAGCGCTCTGTTAGGTTGATTCGGGGTTGGGTTCCGAGAAGCGGAGCTACGGGCGCCCGCACTCCTTGCGGGCGGGGGAGCGTGGTCCACGCCAAGCGTGCGCATCAGAGAGACTCGGCAGCGGATGGGTCGCATCGAACGTTGGGTCACCTTGTCAGTCGTGTGGGGGCTCGCGGCGCTCATGGCGGGTTGCGCGGGTGTTCCGCGGGATCCGTCCATGCCGATCAATGATCCAAACGAGCAATTCAACCGCGGCGTCCTAAAGCTGAACCAAGCCGCGCTGGATCCGGCTTCCGAGGTCGTGCAAGCAGTATCGCCGAGCCCGGTGCTCAATCGCGCGCGCGACCTCGATTCGAACCTCAAGGAACCACGCATTTTTGCGAACGATATTCTGCAGGGCCGTTTCAACGCTGCAGGAATTACGTTTGGGCGATTTCTCATGAACTCGACCTTCGGCCTGGGCGGGTTGTTCGACATCGCGACTCCAGGCGGCCTGCCGCAGCAATCGGGCGATTTTGGCCAAACGTTGTTCGTCTGGGGCGCGCCCGACGGCCCCTTCCTGGAACGGCCCTATTTCGGTCCCGCGACCACACGCGACGCGTTTGGAGGCGTGGTGGACACCGCCGCCGATCCGCTCGGTTGGACGCTCGAAAACGCGTTCGGCTGGGCCGCGTCGGCCGGCACGAGCGGCCTCGACGCCTATGTGCATCTCGGCGACTGGAAGCGGGCCGAGGCCTCTTCGATCGACTTCTACAGCTTCCTCCGCTCGGCCTACTATCAGACGCGCCGATCGCAACTGCGCGAAGGGCTTGGCTTGCCTCCCGCTACGGAATCGCCCGCCACGGAGTCGCCCGCCGCCGCCGCGCCGCCGCGCCGCCACCGAGTCGTCCCCCAGGCGGCCGCCGCCGCTTCGCCGCCTCAGTAACGCAGTCCCTTTCGCGCCGCCTTTGGGGAGGGAATTGTCAGGCTTGCGCGGCCTCGCCGCGGCCGAGGAGACGGCGGCCTTCTATCCATTGCAGGAGAACAAGCCCAGGCAGGCCCAAAGCGAGCTCGCGCACGCGCTTCGACAACGAGATCGCAACCGCCACGTCCGGCGTCAATCCGAACAGCTGGCCGAACAGAACGAATCCGCCTTCGAGGGCGCCGAGCGCTCCCGGAACGATGAAAGCGGCGGCCCGTACGCCCGACGTCAGACTTTCGAGGATGAAAGCGTCGACGAGACTGAAAGGATCGTCGAGGAAGTGAAGCACCAGCCAAACCTCGCCGGCGCCGACCCCCCAGCCGATAAGACGCAGAAGGCTGGCGCGCAGCAAAGACGCGCCACGGCGGTACATGGCGACGATCGCCTCGTCGGCTTTCTCGGCGCCCCCTGCGAGCTCCACGAGCGCTTGCGCCGGAGCGAGGCGATGAGCAAGCCGCACGACTGTTCCGAGCAGGCCGCGATGCTGCGCGAGGACGAAGGCTCCGATCAACGCCGCCAGCATGGCGACGCCGGCGAGGACCCCGTATGCGGCTTCGAGCGCCCCGTCTCCGCTTTTCCGCACGACGAGCAGCACGACTCCGGCGACGACGAAGACAAGCTGGGTCGCCACGCCGACCGTCGTGTCGACCACCATGGCGGCCGCCGCCTCCGGTCCAGGCACGCCCCGCTGGCGAACGAGCCTCGCGCCGACGAAATCGCCGCCGACGCCGGCGACTGGCAGAAGCGAATTGATCGATTCGCGAATCCAGCGGACCCAAAGGACCGTCGGGACGCGGGGTCGGCACGCGGCCGGCATCAACGCGCGCCAGGAGAACGCGCTGAACGAGAGCGGAACGACATGAAACAAAGTTATCGGCGCGAGGCTCCATCCGAGGATGAGCATGACCCGGCCGACGTCCGCGACCCCGCTTTCCGCGATGAAAAAAACAAAAAGCAGGAACCCGAGAATGCCGGCGACTGTGATCGAGATGCGAATGACAGCGCTCCCCGTCGGCGCCCAGTTCGGGTCGGAGGTCAGAAAGGCAATAGGAGCATGACGCCTCAGCGTCCATCGCAAATCCGTCGAACGGGATCGATTTTCGGGCGTCCAAGCCGCGATGCCTGACGCGCCGATCCTCATTCTGCTTGCGGCTCCGGCGCCCTCGCCCGGCGGGAGCCGATCCGCGCCCGTTCCCGCGGTCGGCCTCGAGATCCTCGGACTTAGTCTGGTGAAGCGCGCGGCGCTCGCCGCCCGGCGCGCCGGCTTCGGCGAGGTTCTGCTCGTCGGAGAACAGGCGTCCGCGATTCCAGAGGCGATCTCCGTCTCCGGCTGGGCCGATCTCGCCGCTCGCCTGCCGCCAGGGCAGACCGCGCCGCTGGCGATTGCGCCTGCGACAGTCCTCGCGGAAAAGGACTGGCTCGAGAAGCTTGTCGAAAAAGATGCGGCGCCGCCGGCTGCATGGGCCGCCGCCGCCGACCGGAGGATCGTCATGCTGGCGGCGGCGAAAGCGCCTCATGCGCTGCGCGCGTTCGACGAGTGGGGCGCGACCGACCTCCGCGCAGTCGAAGCCGCGTTAGAGCGGCTTTTCGGACCGGCCGAGCGACTGTCGGCCGGGGTCGATCCGCTGGTGGTCGAAGGACCAGGAGACCGACCGGAGGCCGAGCGTCGCCTCCTGAGGAAGCTGGTCAAGGACACAGACGGCTTCATGGCGCGCCACGTCGAGCGACCGATTTCGCTCCAGATTTCCCGAGTCCTCGCGCCCACCGCAATCACCCCCAATCAGATGAGCGTCATCTCTATCTTGGTGGGCGTATTCGCAGGGCCTTTCTTCTTGTCCTCGCGACCTTGTCTGCAAACGGCGGGGGCTCTGCTGTTTCTCGCCCATTCGATCCTCGACGGATGCGATGGCGAACTCGCGAGGTTGAGGTTTCAGCAGTCCCGGTTGGGTGGGGTTCTCGATTTTTGGGGCGACAATCTCGTCCATGTTGTCATCTTCGCCTGCATGGCGGTCGGATGGAGTTGGGCCGTCGGCGTTCGCTGGCCGCTCCTTCTCGGCGCCGGCGCGGTTGTCGGCACGCTGGGCTCGGCGGGTGTTGTCTACTGGCGGCTCATGCGCGAAAAGGACGGAGACGAGTCGTTGTTCACGTCGGTGTCGGCCGAGCCGGAGCGGCCGCTCGCGCGCATGCTCGACGCCGCCTCGCGGCGCGACTTCATCTATCTCGTGGCGCTTCTGGCGCTCGCCGGCAAATCAAGCTGGTTTGTGTTGCTCGCCGGGATCGGCGCGCCCATCTACTGTCTGCTCGTCGTCTTTCTGGCTGCGCGCGAGCGGCGCTCAGGCGATGAAGGAAAGCCGCGCGCCGCCCGCGGCGCTTGAGCGCTGGGCGGCGTCCATCAGCCGGGCGCAAAACGCGGCCTGCTTGAGGTTGTCGTGTCTTCCGCCCGCAACGGCGCCGAGAAAGTCTTCGACGACACCGTCAAACCAGTCGGGGTGATGGGACCCCTCCGAAAGCGCGGGTGGACAGGAAAAGCGACGATCCTGCGAACGCGAGGCGAGAATGACCGTGTCGCCTTCGAGAGAAATGCGGCCGCGCTCTCCTTCGATTTCGATCTCGTTGAGACGCTCGTCGGCGGCCCAGGTGAGAAAGATCTGACTCGCGCCTCGATCGGTCTCGAGATCGACCGTCGCTGTATCCTCGAGCGGCCATTCATGGTGACGGCGGGTCTCCAGGCGCGCCGAGACGGCATGCGGAGCGCCCGCCCATTGCGTCACGCAATAGACTGCATGCCAGCCGTGGTCGAACAGGATGCCCCCGCCGGCGAGTCTAGGATCGACTCGCCAATTCGCGACGCCGGCCGGGCCCGCTGTGACCGCAGGCTGAGACCGGAGCGTTCGCCAATGCACGCTGTGGACGGCGCCGATCGCGCCCGCCGCCGTCAGCGCGGAAATCTGCAGGCATACCGGCGCATTGAGCCAATTGTGAACCGTATGGACAATCCGCCCGGAGCACGCGGCGGCGGCCGCGACGGCCTCAGCGTCCGCGACGCGCGTGACGAGCGGCTTCTCGCTCAAAACGTGAAGACGCGCTTCGAGCGCCTGAAGGATGAGTTGCGCGTGCGCGCCTGGAGGCGCGCAGATGTCGACAAAGTCGAGCCTTTCGCCGGACAGAAGACTGGCAGGCGTGTCGTGCCAGCGCGCGCCAGGGAACGCGGCGAGAAACGCCTCTCGCCGCGATGGCGCGGCGTCCGTCGCCGCCACGATTTCGACATCCGAGCGCGCGCGCCAGCCAGGCGCGTGGCCCTTCTCGGCGACGTTTCCGAATCCAACGAAGGCGCCCCGCAACATCCGCGTTCTCTCAGGCGAGCCCGAACCGCTTCGAGATAGCCGCGAAGGATTGGTCGAGGATGTCGACCCCGCGAAGCGCCTCCTCCTCCGTGACGATGAGCGGTGGATTGATGCGGATGACGTTCGAATAGGACATCGTGATGAGCCCGCGTTCGAGCGCCTCATGGAACAGAGCGCGCGTGATCTTCTTGTCGAGCGGCTGCTTGGTCTTGCGGTCCGCGACCATTTCGACACCGATTAGGAGACCCCGTCCCCGAACGTCGCCGATGACGCAGTGCTTCTCCTGCAGACGCTTCAGCGCATCCAGCATCACCTTGCCGACGCGCGCCGAATTCTCGACGAGCTTGTCGCCGACGATGACCTCGACGGCGGCCAGCCCCGCTGCAGCCGCGAGCGGGTTGCCGCCATAACTCGACGAACTGCCGCTCGGCTCGCCGAACGGCGTCGCCGACATGCGCTCGAGCGACGACGCCACCGCGCTCAGCGGAAAACCGCCGCCAATGCCCTTGCCGATCGTCATGATGTCCGGCTTGAGGCCGAACTGCTCTGAGGCCCACATCGTTCCGGTGCGGCCGCATCCGACCAGGATCTCGTCGGCGATGAGCAGCGCGTCGTATTCGTCCGCGATTTGACGCACGGCGTGGATGAAGTCGTCGGGTGGAATGACGTTCCCCGCCGTGCCTTGCATCGGCTCGACGATGATCGCCGCAACCTCGCCCTGCGTGTCGTTCTTGATGACGTTGCGCAGATGCTCGGCGCAGGCGAGGCCGCACGAGGGGTGCTGGAGGCTCCACGGGCAGCGATAGCAGTTCGCGTAAGGCGAATGATGCATGCCGGGAGGAAACGGTCCCTGGTGATTGCGATAAGAGCCGCCAAGAAGACCGATGACGCCGGCGCTCTTGCCGTGAAAGCCGCCCCAGAAGCCGATGAACTCGAACTTCTTCGTCACCGACTTGGCCAGCCGGAAGGCCGCCTCCACCGCCTCCGCGCCGCCGGAGAAGAGCTGGAGATGGGTGAGCCCTTCCGGCAACAGCGAACTCACCAGATTGAGAAACTGCGCCCGATGCTCGGTCGCGAAGCTGCCGAAGGTCGAGCGCTCGATCTGGTCTTTGAGGCGCTTGACGTAATGGGGGTGGCAATGGCCCAGGCTGCCGACCGCGATGCCGGCGATGAAATCGAGATACTCCGCGCCGTCGACGTCGGTGATCGTGCAGCCCTGCGCGTGGTCGACCACAATCTGCGAGAACAGCGCGATCGATTGAAGCCCCGGCGCCATCGCCTTGGCCTCATGGTCGAAGATCGCCTTGGATTTCGGGCCCGGCACAGTTCGGCGCTCGCCGATACGCGTGATTGTCGACGCGCCGCCAAGCGATCGAAGATCGTTCACGATATCAACTCCTTGCTGATGCGACGAGCCGAGGACGCCGCTGAAAGCGCACGGCCAGATGCTCGGCGATCGCTTGCGCCGCTTGGTCGCGATAGAGCGCATAGCTCGGCCACGCGTTGAGGTCGATGATCATCGCCTCGCCGTCCGGTTTGATGATGGCGTCGCCGCCGAAGATCTCGACGTCGAGCGCGGCGGCGGCGCGGAACGCCATGTCCCGCAGCTGACCCGCCTCAACCGGGTAGCCGAGCATCCCTTTGTCGCGATGATAAAACCACTGGAACCAGGAGTCCTCCGCCGGCCCGCCAATCTGCCGGACGCCGTAGAATTTGACGAGATCGCCTGGCACGTGCGCCTGCGCAACCACGAAAGGAATGCCACGTCCGGCGAAGCGGCGCAGCGCCTCGCGCCAGCCCGTTTCCGACGCCGCGTACATGACATCGTCGCTTTGCGTCGCGTGGAAGTCGTAGCGCTTGATCCACGCACAGTCCGCAGGGCGAGACTTGTTCGAGTCGGTCGCAACGATCTGACTCAACGGCGCGACGACACGATGGCGCGCGAACAGCTCGATCATGCGGTGCCGGTAGGTGTTGCGAATTGCGGCGGGCGAATTGACGACGATCGCGCCCGCCTCTTCCATCGTCGCCAAGCGATCGAGGACTTCGCCGCGCTCGCACATCGCGAAAACATTGGCGAACGGCGTTTCGACGAGCTCCTCGGCCGTAACGAGTTCGACTACGAACCCGCGCGCGGCCAACGCAGATGCGACGCTCTTCATGATGGCCGCGTCGTCGTCGACGCGGCCGGGTGAATGCGCTTGCTCTCGATAGACGCCCCAACAGGTGCCGGTCGTGCTCATTTTTCGACGCCGTCGTGAGCGCGCCTCAGCGCGCCATGCTCCGCCGCCTCCACGTCGCATGCCCGATCGACGTCGAAGACGAGCGGCAAGGAGACTCCATAGATTGGCGCTCGCGCCGATAGCCACTTCAGATAGTCGCGCAGTCGTCCAAACTCCGCCTGCGGCGCAAGCGGCAGAACCGCCGGCAGCCAGTAGAGTCCCGCCGTCACGCAGTCGCCGCTTTCGGCGCCCAGAGCGTGAATGCGGCCTTGTCGGTCAAGCGTCGCCCACAGCGGACTTTCGTCGTCGACGTGGGCGGTGACCCCGAGCACGACGGCGTCTTCTGCAAAGGCGGCCGCAGAGCGGACGAATAGGCGGAAGTCCTCGACCGGCAGGATCGAATCGACCGTCGTGATCAGCGCTGGCCGGCCCGCCAAGCGGCCGGCGACGATATCGAAGCTGGCGTAGGACGACGGCGTCGTGCGAACGATCAGATCCAGATCGAAATCGCGCGCGTTGTGGTCGAGCCACCGCAGGCAATCGTCGCTTTCCTCGTTGACGATGATCGTCACGCCGCGAGCCTCGATGGCGCGAAAGCGCTCAAGGGCGTGGTCGATGAGCGGCCGCCCGCAAACCAGCGTCATCGCCTTGCTCGAGCGATAGCCGTCGGCTCTGAGACGCGCGCCGTGACCAGCGGCGATGACGCCGCACCGCAGAGAAGAAAGATCCGAGACGGTCATTTCAACAGGTCGAGAAGTTGGGGAAGCTCACCGAGCGCCGCGGCGACCGGCGCAGCATGAGGTTCAGAGTCGTCAGGCGTGATCCAGGCGAAGGCCAAGCCTGCGCGGCGCGCGCCCTCGCCATCACGGCGAAGCGAGTCGCCGACATAGAGCGTCGTTTCCGGCGCAGCGTGGAGCGCATCCAGCGCTGTGCGAAAGATTGCCGGGTCGGGCTTTTGCACGCCCACGCGATGACTGTCGACCATCGCGCCGAACAGCGGAGCCAGTCGCGCGCTGTCGCATACCGCTTCGAGATTGCCATAGAAGTTTGAGACGACGCCAAGCTGGTAGCGCCGGCTCAAAGCCTCAAGCGCGATCCGATTGCGCGCCAGGATGGCAGAGGCCCGCGACAGAAATCCTTTCGCTACGCGCCGCCCGCGCCTGCTGTCGGCCGAGACGACGTCGCCGATCGCGGAATTGCGCGCCGCAAGCTGGGCTTCGAGATTAGCGGCGAGTGCGCTCACGGTCTCCTGAAAACCCGCAGTGGGCGCGAGCCTTCCAACAAGCGCGTCATCAGCGGCGTAGAAAGCCGGCGCGAATGCGCCCGCCGTCATCGCCAAACCAGCGCTCTCATAAAGGGCATAGAAGCGCTCCTCCCACGCGACTCCATCAGCGTCGAGCGTTCCGCCGAAATCGAACAGCACCGTTTCGATCGTCTGCGGCAAGCGCGCGAAACGGGCCGGCGCGTCATTCACCTACGAGCGACCGCGGCTCGCGAAGAGCCTCACGTTGTCCGACGGAGGGGACTCCGGCAACTCGAACGGCTCGTCATCGATGAATGCGTTGCAGGCGTCATGCGCGACGCTGTCCCGGAACTGACGCGGCGGGCTCTTCATGTAGTAGGCCGACGGCGCCTCGAGCGGACCGACAATTCCGCGATCCCGCGCGAGCTTCGCGCAGCGGATCGCATCGATGACGACGCCGGCGCTGTTCGAAGAATCCTCTACGGAGAGCCGGAGTTCAAGCTCAAGCGGCGCGTCGCCGAAGCCGCGACCCTCGAGGCGAATGAAACAGATCTTGTTGTCGTGCTGCCAGGCGATGTAGTCCGATGGACCGACGTGGATGTCGGCCGGGTCGAGCCGTTCGTCGAGTTGGGACTGGACGGCCTCCGTCTTGGAGATCTTTTTCGACTTGAGCCGCTTGCGCTCCAGCATGTTGAGAAAGTCGGTGTTCCCGGCGGTGTTGAGCTGATAGGTCCGATCGACGCTCACGCCGCGATCGGCGAAGAGCCTCGCCAGCGTGCGATGGACGATCGTCGCGCCGACCTGGCTCTTGATGTCGTCGCCGATAATCGGCAGCCCCGCGTCGCGGAACTTGGCCGCCCATTCCGGGTCAGAGGCAAGAAACACCGGGATGCAATTGACCATGCCGACGCCCGCATCAAGGCAAGCTTGGGCGTAGTGCTTGGCTGCCTGCTCCGAGCCCACAGGCAAGTAGCACACCAAGATGTCCGCCTTCGAGGCGCGCAGCGCCGCAGCGATATCGGTCGGTTCGAGGTCGGCCGAGCGAAAGGCGGCGTCGTCCGGATATTCGGCCATGTGCGGCGCGACGCCGTCGAACACAGGACCCGCTTGGACGACGACGTTCGAGACAGGCAGCGAACTCTGAAAAATGCGGGTGCAGTTCGGCTTCGCGAAAATGGCCTCCTCAAGCGGACGGCCGACCTTGCGCTTGTCGATGTCGAAGGCGGCGACGAATTCGATGTCGCTCGCCCGATACCCGCCGATCACATGCCGCATGACTCCGTCGACGGCCGCATTGCGGCGGTTGCGGTAGTACTCCACGCCTTGCACCAGCGCGCTCGCGCAGTTGCCGACGCCTACGATTGCAACCTTGACCTTCTTGTCCATTCTGTCGGAGACCTCCAAAGCGCCGGGTTTGCAGACCGAACAATCGTAGCCCGGTCAAAATTCCCAGAGCTCGCCGTGCGTTCTAAGTATATATGACCGAATTGCAACAGCAAGCGCTTGTCGTTCGCCCGGTAGGCGAGGACGAGGGGGACGCCGGGGTCACATGCCGAACATCGGGGCGCTGCTGTTGCGGCGCCTCAGGTTGCGATAACGGGCGGGCGCCCAGAGCGGAAAGAACTTCGAATAGCCGTGATAGCGGAGGTAGAACACCCGTGGGAACCCTGTCGCGGCATGGAAGGGCTCGCTCCAGAAACCGTCTTCGCCCTGGGTGGTCGCGAGATAGGCGACGCCGTTCGCGACAGCCGGATGCTCGGCCTCCCCCGCGGCCATCAGCCCAAGGAGCGCCCATGCTGTCTGCGAAGCCGTGCTCGGCGCCGCCCGATAGCCGTCATAGCGGGGCTCGTAGCTGTCGCTTCCCTCACCCCACCCGCCATCTGGGTTCTGGATCTCGACCAGCCAGCTCACCGCGCGACGAACGGGCTTGGATTGCGGGTCCTGGCCTGCGATCGCCAGCGCGCATAGCCCCGACCACGTCCCGTAGATATAGTTCACGCCCCAGCGGCCAAACCAGCTTCCGTCCTCTTCCTGATCCTTGACGAGCGCCTCGAGTCCGCGGCTGAGCGCGGGCCCACGATCCCCGCTCCGATGACGCGAACCGCGCGAAGGCTCATAGGAGGCCGTAGTGGAGAAATTCGGCGAGGACCCGCAGCCGGCTTGCCTTTGCCCGCCTGCGCGGCGGCGCAAACCCCGCGGTGAGCATCTTGTCGAAGATCGAGCCGTAGGCCGCGGCCATGAGACGCGGCGCTCGCACTGCCGCGCGCGGCGCCGCGTCCATGATCGCGCGCGCCTCGTCGAAATGCGCGCGCGCGCGAGTCGCGACCTGGCGGCAGGCGCCGTCAAGCTTCGCATCCGCCGCGGCTTTGAGCGGATCGTCGGTCGTCACACCCGCAGCCAGCAGCGCTTCGCGCGGCAGATAGAGCCGTCCGATCGCTGCGTCTTCGTCGATGTCCCGCAGGATATTCGTGAGCTGCAGCGCGCGTCCAAGGTGATGGGCGAGCGCTTCCCCCTGCGCTCCCGGCAAACCAAAGATACGAACCGACAGCCGTCCGACCGCGCTTGCGACCCGATCGCAGTAGAGATCGAGCGTCTTCCAGACGGGTGCGCGAATGTCCCCTTCCGCATCCATCGCCATGCCGTCGATGACGGCGTCGAAGTCCTTACGTCGCAGATCGTAGTCGCAGACGGGCTGCGCGAGGTCGGAAAGTCGGGGCGAATTACGCCCTTCGTACATCGCGGCGACGTCCGCGCGCCAGCGATCAAGCTCGGCGAGACGCTGCGCAGGCGTCGCCGACCCGCATTCATCGGCGACGTCGTCGACGGCGCGGCAAAACCTGTAAAGGGCGAACATGGCCTCGCGGCGCGCTTTCGGCAAAACGCGCATCGCAAGATAGAACGAGCTGCGCACTGCGGGCGCCGTCGTTGTCGTCATATTCACCGCGCCTCACACGCCGGCGCCCAAAAACGGCCCTTCCAATAGCCGGCCGGCCCGCGCCAATACTGTAACGTAGATTCCACGGTCAAGACGATACAGGCCACGGCCACCACGGGCAACGCGCGACCTGCGGCGAGCGGACGTCGATGCAGTCGCAGGGTCGGCGCCTCCACAATGGCCGTCATCGCCCAGGCGAGCGCGCCGGCGACCTGAGGTATTCCGCGATAGGCGACCGCGAAAAGCAGCGGCGCGACGTGGACCAACGCCGTGTCGCCGACTGCGCCGAAAAGCCGCAGCGGCAAACAGCGAGGCTCGGCAACGGCTGAGCGCACGACCACAGGCCGAAAGTCAGCGAAGGCCGGATGGTGGCGCAGGCTTACAACGTCCTCCGTCAGGCCGAACCATATCGGCCCCTGCCGCTTCATGAGCTGGCCGAGGGCGCAGTCGTCGATCAGAGCCGCGCCAAGCGCTTCGAGCCCACCCGCCGCTGGCGGCGCCTCGCCAACATGTATCCGCCCACCACCGCAGCCGTGCGCCCGGTTGCCCCGTTCACCCACGGGAACGGACAAAGCATCCGGAAGAAGAAGACGAACGCTGGGACGAGCCAACGCTCGGCGGCGCTTTCGCAGTTGAGCTTCACCATCAGCGAGATCAGCACGCTTTTCTTGCGCGAGCGACCACGACCAGACGCGAGAGCGCATGAAGCGTGTACTGAATATCGGCGTTGCTAAACAGCGCCGACTCCGACGCCCGCGGGCCGAAATGACCGCCGCCGCCGAAGGCCACGAGTCCGTCCCCGTGCGCCCGCCGGCGCAGCCGCCCTGTCGCCGCGCTCGCCACAGAGCCAGAAACCGCCCCCGCCGAGCAAGAGATAGACTCAGACGGCCAGTGCAACGAGGGAAAGGGCGGCGGCGATCATTTCAGACGGCCATTCGCGCGAAACCAAGCAATCGCGTCGGCGAGGCCCTCGCGATAGGGCCGCGAAACATAGCCGAGTTCGTGGCGCGCCTTGGAATCGTCGAAAAACATATGATGGCCGGCCATCCGCAATCCATCAACCGTCGCGAAAGGCTCGCCGCCACGCATCCGCGCGACCAATTCTGCGCCAAAAGCGATCGGATAAAGCATCCGGCGAGGAAGTTTCAACCTCGGCGGCCGTCGTCCAGTCAAATGCGCGATGTCCGCCAACATGTCGGCGAGCGACACGTTCTCGCCGCCGAGGATATACCGCTCTCCGATGCGCCCTCGTTCGAGCGCCGCGAGTTGGCCCGCGGCCACGTCGTCGACGTGAACGAGGTTGAGACCCGTGTCGACGAAGCCGGGCATGCGCCCCGACGCCGCCTCGACAATGATGCGCCCCGTCGGCGTGGGGCGGACATCGCGCGGGCCGATCGGCGTCGACGGATTGACGATGACCGCCGGCAATCCGTCGCTTTCGATCATCGTCTCGACGAGGCGCTCGGCGGCGACCTTGCTCCGCTTGTACGCGCCGATCGCTTCGTCCTCCGCTAGCCGATTATCCTCCGTGGCGAGCGCGCCTTCGCTGAGCTTGAGCGTGGCGACGCTGCTGGTGTAGACGATCCGCTCGACGCCCGCTCTCAACGCCTCTTCCATAATGAGGCGCGTTCCTTCGACATTGTTGCGCGTGATCTCGTCGGGGCGTCGCGCCCACAGCCGATAGTCAGCCGCCGCGTGGAAGAGAAATCGCACGCCCTTCAGCGCCGCCGCCAGCGAGGCGCGGTCGGTCAGATCGCCTTCGACGACGGCGTCGTGAGGGTCGAGATTGACGCGCGAACTCGATGACCTCACGAAGGCGACGATTCTGTGCCGGCCGTTCCTTCGCAGCGCCGCGGCGATCGCCGAACCGACGAAGCCGCTGGCCCCCGTGACGAGCGTAGTCGATGAGCCGTTCGCGACGCGAGCGGAATGATCGGCTCCCCTTTGTTCGCAGTTGTCCATGCGCCCTCGGAAAGCTTCCCGCATTGGCGCAGCGCGAAACGCGCCGGCGCCGACTTGTCGAGAGCCTCGGACGCCGCGGCGACAATCCCCGCGGCGTTTAGCCCTGCCCTCGCGTAGATCCTATCAGGCTTGTCTTGGCCGGTGAACGCGTCGGGCAAAGCCATGACCCTCAACTTGAGCCCGCGGTCAAGGGCGTCGTTGACGAGGAGAGTGTGCAGGACCGCGTTGGCGAAGCCACCCATCGACCCTTCCTCGATCATGACGAGGATCTCGCGCTCGCGCGCAAGCCTGAGGATGAGATCGACGTCGAGCGGCCTAGCGAAGCGCGTGTCGGCGACAGTCGTCGAGAGCCAGCGCGTTTCGAGAGCTCGCGCCCCTCGAGCGCACCCAGGCCGAACCTTCATTGCTTCGTCAAAGCATAGGCGCAGATTTGCTTGAATGGGCGCGACGATATTTTCGCTCGTGGCCACAGACCGCCGCTGTCCTGAAACGTTCAAAAGCACTTCGTCCCGAGCCAAACGACACGAAATTCTTGAGGCAACCCCATGTCGTCTTGGAATGGTCGACGGACCAGACTCTTGCCTGTCAAATTCTCGTAGCGTATGTTTCTGTGTCAGCTATTCGTAGCAGTGGACAGAGCTAGGAGCCGGATTTTGACGCCGAAGGCGGGAGGAGGGAGAAGCGTGTGAAGATCTTGCTCGCCCAGCCGCGAGGGTTTTGCGCAGGAGTCGTCCGCGCCATCGAGATCGTCGAGCAGGCGCTGGAGAGATGTGGCGCGCCCGTCTATGTGCGGCACGAGATCGTTCATAACCGCCACGTCGTGGAGTCGCTCAAGGCGAAGGGGGCGCGGTTCGTCGAGGAGTTGGACGAAGTGCCGGAGGGAGCGATCACGATTTTCAGCGCCCACGGAGTTTCGCGCGCAGTTATGGACGAGGCGAAGCAACGCGCGCTTCCTGCGATCGACGCCACGTGCCCGCTGGTCACCAAAGTACACATTCAGGGACGGCGTTACATCGCGCAAGGCCGGACCGTAGTGTTCATCGGTCACGCCGGACATCCTGAGGTCGAGGGAACGCTTGGTCAAATCGACGGCGAATTGCACTTGGTCGGCAGCGAAGAGAATGTCGCGAAGTTGCCCATCCCGCCCGAGACTCCCATCGCGTATATCACCCAGACCACGCTGAGCGTCGACGATACGCGTGGCGTGATCGCGGCTTTGCGGCGCCGCTTCAAAGACGTCGTGGGTCCCGAAACGCGCGACATTTGCTACGCCACGCAGAACCGGCAAACGGCGGCGCGGGAATTGTCGCAGATCGCCGACGTGCTGGTTGTCGTGGGGGCGCGGAACAGCTCCAACTCCAATCGGCTCCGGGAAATCGGCGAGGAGCGCAACATTCCAAGCTACCTCGTGGCGGACGCGCGCGAGATTGATCCCCAATGGGTGCGCGGCGTTGGAGTCGTGGGCGTCACGGCGGGCGCGTCGGCGCCGGAGACTGTGGTCCAGGAGGTCGTTCAGGCCTTGATGCAGATCGAGCCGTCAGAGGTGTCGAGCCTCGACGGACCCAGCGAGACCGTCAGTTTCCGTCTTCCCGCGGAATTGCTGGCCTGAGAGCCGAACCAATCGCAGATCAATCCTCATAAGGAATTCCCGGTGGGCATACCCCTCAGACAGGTTGTCGGGGTCGGCGCATACGTCGTCCGCCAACATCTTGCGGGCCGCAAGCGCTATCCGCTCGTCCTGATGTTGGAGCCTTTGTTCCGTTGCAATCTCGCCTGCGCCGGCTGCGGCAAGATTGACTACCCAGACCCAATCCTCAACAAACGCATGCCGGTCGAAGACGCGCTCGCTTCGGTCGACGAATGTGGCGCGCCCGTCGTCGTCATGGCTGGCGGAGAACCACTTCTGCATCGGGATCTGCCCGAAATCGTCGCGGGCGTGATTGCGCGCAAGAAGTTCGCGATCGTCTGCACCAACGCTCTGCTGCTCGAAAAGAAGATCGACGAGTATAAGCCGAGCCCCTATTTCGCCTGGTCGATCCATCTCGACGGCGATCGGGAGATGCACGACAAGTCCGTCTGCCAGCCGGGCGTCTACGATCGAGCCGTGGCGGCGCTGAAGACGGCCAAAGCGAAGGGCTTTCGCGTCACGATCAACTGCACGTTCTTCAACGACGCCGATCCCGCGAGGATCGCCGCCTTTTTCGACGCGGTCGCCGCGCTCGGCGTCGATGGAATCACCGTCTCGCCAGGCTACGCCTACGAGCGCGCGCCGGACCAAAAGCACTTCCTCAACCGCGCGGCCACCAAGCAACTGTTCCGATCGATCTTCCAACGAGGAAACGGCGGCCGCAAATGGGCATTCAACCAGTCTGGGCTCTTCCTCGATTTCCTTGCCGGCAATCAGACCTACCATTGCACGCCCTGGGGCAATCCGACGCGCACGGTGTTCGGATGGCAGCGGCCCTGCTATCTGCTCGGCGAAGGCTATGTCGAAACTTTCAAGGAGCTGATGGAGGAGACGGACTGGAACGCTTACGGAACCGGCAACTACGAGAAATGCGCCGACTGCATGGTGCATAGCGGCTTCGAGGCGACCGCCGTCAGCGACACGGTCGCGAAGCCCTGGAAAGCGCTCGGGGTCGCGCTGCGCGGCGTCAAGACCGACGGTCCCATGGCGGCGGAAATTCCGCTCGACGGCCAACGTTCCGCGGTCTTCGTCTTCGACAGCACCGTCACGCAAAAGCTTTCAGAGATCGGTAAGGCCGAGTCCGGGGAAAACGCTCGGAAGAAGGCCGCGGCAACGCCTTAGCGAGGCGAAAGCAGTTCCGCCGTCGTGCCCCAATCAAGCGAGGCGGCCTGACCGGACGGACGCGCTAGGCCTACGACAATGGCGCCCGCGTCGATTCGACCCTGGGAACCGATCGCCTTTGCGGCGAGCGGTGGCAGATTGCGCTCCGCAGGATCAGCGACAGCACACGGAATTGCACAGGGCGCTTCCAGTTCACCCGCGAGCCGTCCGACGATGAGGCTTTCCATGTCGACCACGGCGGCGCCGGCCGCGCGGCGCAATTGCGCTTTCTCACCTGCGGTGAGGACGGGGCTTCAGCGGCTGCGAGGCGCCGCACAGAAGCCTGCTCTCCAGCCTCGCTGGAGACGGCGCTTCAGCGCGGACGCGGCGCCCTCGTTGGTCCGAGTGCGTTCCTCACGAACCGAAGCCTCGTCGCCAAGGACCAGGTTCCCGGGACGCAGGCGCGGATCGAGCCCGGCGCACAGACACCAGCCTATCGCCAGTTGGGGTTTCGACCCCGCGAGTTCGGCAAGTCGACGCTCGAGAGAAGACGCGCCGCCGCAAGCCGACATGCCATTGGCTCCCGCCGGAATCGAAGCTTCGCGCTTCAACCCGCGGATGATGACGATGCCGGGCGCTGGACTCGCCACGCCAACGGACGGGCGGTGCGGGGCGCGGCCGCGGAACGCCCGTCGCCGCGGCAGCTAGCCGCCAAGCAATTTTTCTGTCCGCTCACGCAGCGCGTGAACCAAGGCGTCCGCTCCGCCGCCGCCAGCCAGGATCGCGGCAAATTCGTCGCGGCGCGTCGCAAGGTCGCTGACGGTTCCGTTGAAATAGACGTCAACGATGCGCCCGCCGCGAACGAGATAATTGATCTGCACCGTCCGCCCGCCAGGCTGCAAAATCTTCGACTTGACAACTTCGCCGCCGCCGCGGGTCTCCTGGGTCGTGTCCGGCTCGACGACAAAGCTTTCTCCGGAATAGTCGTTGATCTGGCTGGCGTAGTCAGCGACGAGGAAGCGGCCGAAGGCCTCGCGGACGGCTGCCTGCTGCGCCCCTGTGAAACTGCTCCACGCCGGCCCGGTGGCGAGCCTCGTCATGGTCGCAAGGTCGAAAGCAGAGGTGATCGCCGGCCCGAAGCGACGATCGCGTTCTTGCACGCTCAGCTGGCCGGCAAGCTGAATGGTCGGCAGCAATTGTTGATAATAGGCTTCGATACGTCGCGCCGCCGGAGTGAGTTCTTCGGCCTGCGCCGGGATCGCGCCCAAAAGCGCGGTCAGCAGAACCGTAGCGACGCCCATCGACAAGCCGAGGCGGAACTTGAATCCTTTCATATGCGGAATTCCACTTGCCCGGACGGAATACCCGCCGGCCGCCGTTCGATAATCTCTCAGCGCGCGCCTGTCCAGCGACATCCGGATCGGATCTAGCAGGCAGCTGAAAAACACGCCGCGTGATCGCGATTGAGGGCTGGCGGCGAGCTGCGGCGGCGCGGCCGTTTTGCGAACCTTGCCCAACCTGCTCACCGTTCCGTTGATGGCGACGCGCGGCTCGAAGTCCCGCTGCTTCAGGCCCTCGACGAAGGCCTCGGCGTCGTAGTTCTTGTCCGCGCCCAAGCCCGCGCCTTTCGGCAGGTCTTTGGTCACGCTCGCCGCCGCCTCGCATTCGGCTGCACCCGTCGCAAGGGTCGCCTCGGCGCCGACCACGAGGCCGTTGCGGTTCTCAATTAGCACCTGGCCGATATAGGCTAGGCGACTCTCATGGCCGGCGCCATTGCGATAGAGCCGCGCGTCCTCGTCGGTCGTCGAGGCGTGCGTCGCGTTCGACCGCTTCGTCGTCCTGAAGCTTAGCTCGCCGTTGCGGCCCGCCGTCGGCGACTCGTCGGAACGGTCCTTGGCCCGAAAACTCTTCATCGACGCTTTCGCCTTCAGCATCGTGCCGCGGACCGAAAAATGCTCGGCGCTCAAGTGGAGCTTCACGCGCGGTTGAGGGCGGAAACGAACGCTTGCGCGATTTCGCTGGTCAGCAGCCGGTCGTGGTTCTTCGAAAAGCTCAAGGCGTCGAAGATCGGATCGTCGATCGCGAACCCGGCGAACCAGCAAAACAACAGATCGAATTCCAGCCGCTTGACCAACGGGCGCTCAGAGCGGATCGAATGCAAAACGGCAACAGGCTCGCGCGCAGCAGGCGCTCCAGCGCAATCGAGGGACGAGCGCCCGCTTCGTAAAGCGCCGCAAACGCCCGATCGAGTCCCGCGAGCGAAGCGGTCACCAGTTCCCGCGTCGCGCACAACGGGTGTCCCGTGGGAACTCGCGCCTCGGCGTCGACGTCAGAAAGCAGCGCCCCGCTCGTCCGATCCTGCCCGCGCATCGAATCGATTCGCCGTCCCTTCAACACGAAAACAGAATCGCCCCCCGCAACCGAAAATCCAGCGCGTCCTTCAGCAGCCTGCTCGTCGTCGTCAAGCGCTCGGCCGCCGCACGCCATGAGGGGCCTTCGAGATTGCCTACTTATTCCATTCGCGCAATCGATTGATGAGGCAGTATCCATCAAGATCATCTGAAGCAACGACAAATTCGTCCGCAGCGGAGGAGAGACCATCCACCAATTGGCGCTTGAAGCGCTTGTGATGCGGGTCCAACTCGAGAGTTGTCACCACGATTAGAATTCTTCTAGGGCCGCCAACGTTGGCCCGCCAGACGTGGGCGGCTCTGGCGAGGGGATGCGAGAAACTCATAGCAACTCCTCCTGGAGCGACCGTATTTTACAGGACTGTCATAATCCAGGCACCGGAATTGCGGGGTGGACGCGCTGGGCTTCTTGATCGCTGGTCTGTTTCAAGCGAGCCGCTACCGCCCCAACGATCCCGGGCGGCGCACGCCTGTGAACAGCGCCAGATGCCGTCACCCGTTCTGCAATTGCCCACTCCGGCGCCGCTTTGCCGCCGAAGATGTGAACCGCGCCGTCGTTGACTTCGATCCGGTCGATCGTTTGTCTTGACGGTCGCCGCCGCGCCGGCGTTCCAGACCGCCGGTTTAAAACGAGCGAGCCCACGTCTCAAACAACCAGACGATCCATATCGACGGCGCGAGGAAGGTCGCGAACGGCAGACGCGAGCCGGAGCGAAAGCGACGACGCTTGCGGATCTGCCGCGCAGAGTAGGCAAGCAGCGCAGCGAGCGCGGCCAGCTCGATCGCCGCCGGCAACGACGAGGCGGATAGCCACGCGCCGGCGACGCCGGCGAGCTTGACGTCGCCGAGTCCGAGTCCGGGGCGCCCGCGCAGTTGGCGATAGATGAGTTTGATCGCCAGCAACGCCGCGGCGGCGAGCGCCCCCTGCGCCGCAGCGATCGCCGACGCTTCGAGGCCGCCGCTGGCGACCGCAGCATCGACCAGACCAAGAGCGAACGCGGCGGCGACGAGCGGGTCGGGAACGACGAAGCGGCGCGCGTCGGAAAGCGCGATCGCCAGCATCAGCCAGCCGAGCGCGGCCCCGAGCGCGCCGCGCGCGTCGGTCGAGATCGCCAGGCTGGCGACAAAGATCGCCGCCGCGGCCGTCGTGAGCGCGAAGCGGGTCGTCAGCCGCGTCGTCCGCGTAACTGCGCCGTCGCCGGTCGTAGGCTCCGCGCGATCGATGCTCATCGGCCGGCCGGCGGCTCGCCGAACGGGCCAAGTCGGCCGCCGCTCATTTTTGCGCGCAACTCAGACGCGACGGTTGCGGCGTCGGCGCCGTTGCGAATGATCCGCGGCCGTATGAACAGCACCAGTTCTGTGCGCTTGACCTGCTTGTCCTTGTAGGCGAAGGCGGCGCCGACGACCGGAATCTGGTCGAGGATCGGCACGCCGGAGCCCGTGCCGTTCATCGTCTCGCTGATCAGACCGCCCATCAGCACGGTCTGGCCGTCGGCGACCGAGAGTTCGCTTTTGAGCTTGCGGGTGGAGATTGTCGGCGTGGTCGAACTCGACGACGAGCTGGAGCTGCTGCTCGAGTTCGCCACGCTACTGATCTCCTGCTCGATGTCGAGCAGCACCGAGCCGTTCGAATTCACCCGCGGCTGCACGCGCAGGATGACGCCGGTGTCCTTGTATTCGATCGTGTTGACGACCGTGTTGCTGGAGCTCAGCACCGTGGCGCTGCCGGTCGACACCGGCACCTGGTCGCCGACCGCGAGCGTCGCCACCTGGTTGTTGACCACCACCAGCGACGGATTGGAAAGCACCTTTACCGTTGTGTACTGGTCCAGCGCGCTCAAGATGACCTGCGACGAGGAGTTGTTGCCGAGAGTGAGGTTGAACCCCGGCAGGCTGGGATCGATTGTCGAGGTCGAGCCAGTTGAGTTGCCGATCGAACCGTAGTGGTTCTTGAAGAAGAACTGGACTCCGTAGGTCAGTTCGTTGTTTAGCGTCACCTCAGCGACCGTTACGTCGATGGCGACCTGCAGCTTCGGCTGATCGATCTGCATGATCGCGCGCTCGATTGTCCGCGTCATCTCCTCGCCGGCGTAGATGAGGATCGCGTTGTTGGGAATGTCCGGCGTGATGCGCACGGCCGCGCCGCCTGCAGCGTCGGACTTCGCCGCGAGAGCGTCGGATGACGAAGCGGCGGCGGTCGCGTCGGATGTCGTGGCCGCCGCAGACGCGGCGGGAGTGGACTGTTTGGCGCCCCCGGTGAGCCGCTCGACGGTCGAAAGCCGCGCGGCGCCGGATCCGGGCGCAATCTGACTAGCGGCCGAATCCGTCGCCGCGCCGGATGCGCCGAAGGTCTTGGTCAGCAGGTCGGCGATCTGCTTCGCGTCGCCGTAACGGAGTCGATAGACTGTGGCCGCGGCGCCGCCGAGCGGCGCGTTGTCGAGCCGCGCGATCCACTTTCCCGCCGAGCGCAACAGTTCAGAACGCGCAGCGACGACCAGCACCGCATTCTGACCGCTCATCGCCTGGAACTTGACCGTATCGCGGCTCAGGCCGCCGTCGCCCGAATCCATGACCTTCTCGAGTTCGCCAACCAGCGCGTCGGGCGAACTGTTGTGGATCGGGTAGATCCCGACCGACTGTCCGCGCAACCAGTCGACGTCGAACGTGCGGATCGTCTCCACCGCCGCTTGCCGCTCGACCCCCGAGCCGACGATCAGCAGCATGTGTCCCGATGGATCGCTGCGCACCGCGCCGGGTTTGCCGGAGAAGCTGTCCATCAGCTTGATCAAGGTGTCCGCCGCAACGAACTGCACCGGCACCACGGTGACCCCGTAGCCGGCTTCGACGCCATCCTTGGAATCGGCGCGATCGACGCCGCCGGCGAGCCCGCCGCCGTCCGGAACGATGCGGTAGCCGACCGGGTCGCGTAGCAGCGCCAGATTGTTCGCCTTCAGCGCGCTTTCGAACGCGAACAGAACGTCCTTCTTGGCGACCGGCCGCGCCGACGAGAGGGAAATCGTCCCTTGGGCGCGCGGATCGATGACGTAGCCGAGTTTCAGCATGCCGCCGAGCACGGCCTGCGCCGCAGCGGCGATCGGTGTGTTCTCGAAATCGAGGGTATAGTCGCCCGACGCGTCGGGCTGCGGGGCTGCGGTCTCGCCTGTCCCGCTTGGCGAGCCGTAGTAAGCAACCGCCGCCGAGGGGGCGCTTGCTGCAACCGGTCCGCCGCCGCCGCCTTGAGACGCGCGCGGCCTGAGATCGAGCGACCACAGAGGATCCGCGGCGCCGGCGCGGTCGCCGCTGGCGACGTCCGAAGCGGTCTGCAGACAGCCGCCGACCCAGAATAGGGACACGATGACGCCGGCGACCCGCGCCCACCGGCGCGATGCGAAAGCGAAGCTGCGTCCTGTCAACACACGCCACCCGGCCGTTCGGCCACCCGCTCTGTCATGAAAGCTTTGGCCGCGAAATTTAAAACGAGGGGGAGCAGGAACAGAACAATATGACGCTTATGTGAACTACAGTATAGGACGTGTATCTGAATGAACGTTGAAGCATCTATGCCGCATACCGAATGGGACAGGGGCGGCTACGTGATCCCTTTCGCGCGATATATTTTTTCTGCCAAAATAATCGACGAAAATACCTTCAACGTGATCTCGACTGACGCCTGCGCCGACTCCCGTTACGGCTTACGCCGGCTGTGGACCGCCTCGGGCGTTTCGGGGCACGACCTCGCCGCCGCTGCGGCCGAGTTTTTCGCCCTGCGGCGCGCGCCCCTGACCGAACTCGTGGGCGCGCCATCGCTCGCCGATCGCTTCTCGCCGCGCTTTCTGCGCGAAGTCGCGATCTATCCTTTCGCGGCCGCCGACCGTCGGCCCGCTTTGGCGATGGGCGACCCAATGGACCGCGAGGCGCGCAAGGCGGCCGAGCTGGCGCTCGGCGAGACGGTCGCTGTCGTCGTCGCCTCCTTCGAGGACATCGCCGCCGCGCTCGGCGAGCAGGGGGAAGCCGCGCCGCCGGCCGACGTCTGCGAACCGGCGCGTGAAGACAGTCTCGACAATTTGCGCGACCTCGCGAGCGGCGCGCCAGTGGTGCGCGCGGTCAACGAACTGATCGACAAGGCGATGGAGTTGCATGCCAGCGACGTTCATCTCGAGCCGTCGCGCGGCGGCCTGACCGTCCGCATGCGCGTCGACGGCCTCCTGCGCGCGCTCAACGCGCCGCCCGGGGTCGCGCCACAGGCGCTGATCTCCCGCATCAAGATCATGAGCGGCCTCAACATCGCCGAACGCCGCCTGCCGCAGGACGGTTCGGCGCGGCTTGCGACGGGGCGCGGCGACCTCGACATCCGCGTTGCAACGATGCCGACGCCGTACGGCGAATCCGCCGTCATCCGCCTCCTGCCGCGCGATCGCGGCCTGCTCGACATCAAGCGCCTCGGCATATCGGCGCGGGACGAAAAGCTGATCCGTCACCTGCTCGATCAGCCGCACGGCCTCGTCATCATCACCGGCCCGACCGGCAGCGGCAAGACGACGACGCTGGCGACGCTGCTGTCGCTGCTCAATCAGCCGTTCCGCAAGATCCTCACCATCGAAGACCCGATCGAATACGAACTGTCGGGCGTCGCGCAATCGCAGGTGCGACCGGAGATCGGCTTGACCTTCGCCGCCGCGATGCGCGCCTTCCTCAGGCACGACCCCGACGTGATCATGGTCGGCGAAGTGCGCGATCCCGAGACCGCCGGCATCGCGGTCCACGCCGCGCTGACCGGGCACCTGGTGCTGACGACGCTGCACACCGACACCGCAGCGGCGGCCGCGCCGCGCCTAATCGACCTCGGCGTCGAACCGTTCCTGTTGAAATCGACGCTGCGCGCCGTCGTCGGTCAGCGGCTCGTCCGGCTATTGTGCGAGCGCTGCAAATCGCCGCGTGCGCTGACGCGGGACGATTTCGAGCGAGACCCACGCTACGAGGCGATCGGCCTGCGCGAAGGCGAGACGCTCTATGAGCCGAAAGGCTGCGACCGCTGCTCGGGGGTCGGCTACCGCGGCCGCATCGGTGTGTTCGAGGCGCTCGCTGTCGACCGCGAGACGCGCGATCTCATTGGCCCCGAAAGCGAGGCGGGAACTCTCGAGGCGGCGGCGCGTCGCGCCGGTATGACGACGATGATGGACGACGCGATCGCCAAGTGCCGCGCCGGCGTCACCTCGGTCGCCGAGGCGTTGCGCGTGACGTCGGTGCGCTAGCGATGCCGACGTTTCACTATCGCGCCGTCAGTCCGGCCGGCGACGTGAGCGCCGGCAGCATCGCCGCCGGCGACGCCGACGAGGCGGCGCATCGGCTGCAGTCGCGCGGCCTGGCGCTCATCGACGAGCCGCGGGAGGAGGGCGGCGGCCAATTCTCCCTTGCTGGCTGGGCGTTTCGTCCGCGCCCCGAAGACGTGACCGTGTTCACCGCCGACCTGGCTCTGCTGCTGCGCACGGGGGCGCGGATCAACGAAGCGCTGGAGCTGCTGGCGGGCGACGCCGGCGCCGG
>Ga0181535_10000560_pt1 | contig 54109 bp, 45 predicted proteins | sample PEATcosm2014_Bin_44_FD_119774 | JGI IMG/M metagenome (GOLD analysis project Ga0181535, IMG submission 119774) | Peatland microbial communities from MTU Mesocosm Facility, Houghton, MI, USA - PEATcosm2014_Bin17_30_metaG | ecosystem: Environmental > Terrestrial > Soil > Wetlands > Peat | place... | reverse complement strand
TTCCAATAACAAAAGCCCACCTATTAATTTTTTCTCCATAATTTATCTTCTTGTGTGTAATGCTTCGTTCGCCTTTTAAATTTCCAACAATTTTTTCAATCGTTTTTCCGCTTTCAATGAGTGTCTGGACTTCTTCGGTATCTGAATTATCCATATATTCATCATCATCGTTTGGAGTGTTTAACTTCTCATTTATCACACCTAAAACCTTTTCTTTAGAAGATATTGACGCTTCATTAATCATAACACGTGGTACCAAATCCATTCTAAATAATCCAGACAGCCCAGATATAAGCAAACAAGCCCAGGCAGAAACTTCAAAAAATCGTTGGATGTTTTCCGTGCTTGAAATAGGCTGAGATGTTTGAATCGCCAAACTAAGAATTGAAAATATTAATGCAACAAAGTAAAAATCAAATTTGTGGGAGTAATCACGTGCGGCATTCATCATGTTTTTTTCAAATTCATTAATATCTTTAACAGCCATATAAATCTCCCTTCAATATCCATATTGTATTTCCTTGGAATTATTGTAAGGCTTTTTGTATTATTGTCAACTAGGAAGCGATTAAGAACCAGGGGAGTATTTTGGATGAATTGTTACCTAATTTTGGACAGAAATATTTGGATAAAAAGCGAAGGTCAAGGTACTATCTCCTGTATTTTTTGGTCATACTATCCCTAAAATGTGAAATATAGGTTGACAGTGGAATAATTCAATTTTTTTAATAGTCAAATTAAAAAAATTATAGGATGGGATCCTGTTTGCTAATAATTTGCCTATCTATTTCGGGCTGCCACATGGGGCCGCCCCTACAGGGGGTGACGGCAAAAATGGTGGAGAGGGATGGATTCGAACCATCGAAGGCATAAGCCAACAGATTTACAGTCTGCCCCATTTGGCCACTCTGGAACCTCTCCACTTGGCCTTATAAATACCGCAAAGAACGCTATTTCCCGCGAAAATTATGATATTAAACGGAAAATACGCTGTTTTTAAAGCAGTAGATAAAATACAATATAACAATATTAAAGTCAATTGAAATCTGGCCGGACTTGGGCAGGCAAATATAAACTTTTTTTACTTTGCTATTATGAAGGCGCTGATCTTTGACTTTGTTACCTTGCCGTTTACGTCAGTATATTTTACCACGTAATAATAGACGCCCCTGGCGAAATTATCCGTAATCCCTTCCATCATTTTTATGTTCATCTGCGGGAAGGTCAGCCCCGATGTGATCTTTGTGTCCACAACTTTCCTGAATGCCTTGGTGTATATGATCACTTCGATTTCGGAGGCGGCCACCGGAACCGTCATCTCCACGGACATATTTGTCGAATCCTGGTTAAGGTATAAAACCGGCTTAAATACTCCCCATGTCCCCACCGGAGTTATCACAAATGTCGGCGCGGGCGTCGGGGTATCCGTATATGAAGGCGTATTTGTGGGGGTTAACGTCCATGTAAGGGTCGGCACGGCCGTGGCCGTGTTCACCTGGGTCCATGTCTGCGTATAGGTAAATGTGGCGGTCGCGACGGTTGTCGAGGTGTTTGTGGACGTGGAAGTCGGGGGAACCGACGTAAAGGTGAATGTCGGCGTCGCCGTATCAGGCTGTGTCGGCTCCGGCGTCTGTGTGGCTGTATGCGTATAAATCGTGGTGGCCGATGGCATCCCCGTAATTGTCGAGCTTGGCGCCGGCTGTGTAGGGCTCATGGTGTTTGCCGGTGTCGCCGTGTCCGCGGCGGTTGATGTAAATGTCGCGCTCGGCACGACCGCGGTATTTGTCCCGGTAAATGTCGCGGTGGGATTTGCCTGCGTGACTGTCGTCGTCGGCGTAACGGTTGCGGTGACAATATCCGTCGGCGTGAATGTTTTGGTCGCCGTGAATGACTGGGTCGAGCTCAATGTAAACGTGGGAGTAAGGCTTGAGGCCGTCGAGGTAAAGGTGACGGTTGCCGTGGCCGTAAACGTCCCTGTAAAAGTCTGCGTCGCCGCTGGAACTGTTGATGTAAACGTCGGCGTATCCGTGGCCGTGTCGGTCGGCGTGAACGTTTTTGTAAAAGTCTGCGTCGCCGCTGGCGCCGTCTGTGTAAACGTCGGCGTATCCGTGGCCGTGTCGGTCGGCGTGAATGTCTTTGTAAAGGTCGGCGTCGCGCTCGGCACCGTTGACGTAAATGTCACGGTGTCGGTCGGCGTGAACGTCTTTGTAAAAGTCGGCGTCGCGCTCGGCACTATAGACGTGAATGTGGATGTGAACGTGGGTGTGAATGTCCTTGTCGATGTCGGCGTCGGCGTCCTTGTCGCAGTGAATGTATTTGTCCTTGTAAATGTCGGGGTGAATGTGGGGGTTGTCGCGCCGCACGTTACCGGCGTTATTGCCGCAAGCCATGCCTGCACCGCTGCGCCATGGCATGTTGTGGCCACAAAATTGGTGAAATTAGAAAGCAGGCAGGGAGGGGCGGTCGTGTTAAAATCCCATGCCATTGCGTTATAGGCGTAATTCGAGGTGTTGTTTCCGTTTATCCATGATATCAAGTCAGATTCAAAGGGTGTGCATCCGCTGTTATCCTGGGTGTTTCCCGCACCCGCGTTTGAAGGTCCGAATTCCCCTATATCAACGCAGAATCCCGCGGCAACAGCCACGGTAACATACTGGTTCCAAAGTGCTATTTTTGAGGCTTCCGTTGTTCCGCCCTTGTTGTCGTATATGTGAGCCTCATACATTATGCCGTCGCCGGACATGTTGCCGGCGGTATTCGTGTCTGTTATGGAATTCGCGGAAATTCCGGTCATGTCCCATGCCCAGCCGAGACCGCCTATCACTATGACATTTTTCGCCCCGGTATCACGTATGGTTTTTACAAGCGCCTGGAAGCCGGGCGTGTGGAACCCCGACAGGCTTGTCCCTCCGCCTTTCCATGTTGCCCACGTGTCGTCCTTGGGTTCGTTATAAAGGTCGAAAAATACCGCCGGATTGTTCGCGTAATGGGTTGCGACAGCCTGCCAGAAAGCAGTGCTGTTGTCGTCGGGCATGTCTTCCTGCGCGTCGGATGTACCGAACGAGCCGGTGCCCGACCAGTGCAGGTCTATCTCGGCGTAACAATTGGCGCTTGACGCGGCCGCAACCGCGCTGTCCACAAATGCTATATATGCGGCGGCGCTTGAAGGCTGGCCGTGTGTGTTCTTATATCCGAACCAGAAATCCTGGCTTATCGGTATCCTGACAAAATTTGCGTGCCAGTTGCTTATGGCGCCTGTAACGGAGTTTGCTATAAGGCCTCCGGCTCCGTCGTTTGCCGGCGACCATTCAAGACCGTCGACGTCGACGCCGGCAAGCCTGACCGGGCAGCCTCCGGATACTGTCTTAAGCTGCGTGCCTACGACATGAAGCTCGGGAGGCGCCGCCATTATTATTAATGAAAACGCCAATATTATCAGTATGACAAGGTTTAACGTTTTCAATTTTGTATACATATATATTCTCCTTTAATAATCTTCTTGAATATTAGACTGTGTTAAACGTTAAAAAGTTCCGCTATTTACATATTTTGTCATATTTCCGCAATTTAACGAAAGCCCTTTGTTTCACGTACAAAATCATCGTTTCAATAAAATATACCTTACAAAATAGCAACATAATATATTTTTTTTAATTATGGCCAAAACATTTATTTATTTTCAGCCGTCTAATTTTTGTAATTTTATATCATATTCATTAAGGAGGAAAATATGCGCAGGAGATTCTTACTTTTGGCGGTTGTTTCCATTCTGGCTCTTTTTTGTTCCAACTCCTTTGCCCGTTACAATTATGGTTACGCTTATCATGGCGGAAGATGGCACAGCCACGGCTGGTTCGGTTTTGACTACGCAGTGGGTTACCCGCCCGTGGGAGTAATTGTCGCAAGCCTTCCTTTCGGCTACACGAGGATAATTTATGCGGGAGTCCCCTACTATTACTACGACAACGTATATTTCTCCGCATGCCCTGGAGGATATATCGTGGTCCCGGCGCCGCAGCCGCAGGAAGAAGTCACCCCCGCGGCTTCCGAAGGGGAAGATAACGAGCAGGCCGTTACGGCTACAGCAAAAGTTTCAAAAAACAGCGATCTTATTGTGGTGAATATCCCGAAAAAATCCGGGGGTTTTATCCCGGTCAAGCTGACAAAACACGGTTCGGGATACATAGGGCCCCAGGGAGAATTTTACGCCGGCCACCCGACGGTCGAACAGCTTTCGGTTTTATACGGAGAATAATACAAAAAAAACAGATACAAAGGCCCGCGCATTACCCGCGCGGGCCTTTGTTATTTGATCATCGAAAGGAATTCCTCTTCGCTTATTATGGCTATCTTCGAACCCTCTTCCATGAACTTCTTTGCTTTCCTTGTTTTCGGGCTTTCATCCGCGGGTTCCTGCGTCCCGGCGATAGACCCCCGGACAAGGAAGTCGGTGGCAAACCTTACGTAATTCGAGAGCCTTGCTCCGCAATTTACCGCGGCCTGCATTGCCTGCCTGCGTGTAAAGCCGTTCGAAAAACCGCCCGTAAAAACAAGCTCGCGGTTAAAGAGCGGGTTGTCCCTGTCAAAATCTTTTTTTTCCGCAGTTATGGAAGCCGCATCTACACGCTCCGCCGCTTTTTGCTCCTTCTTTATGGAGCTTAAAATATATTTTTCGCCCTCTTTGACCCTTCCGATGTTGACCTTTAACGCCGAGGCAAGGGCGTGGACGTCCTGCGTGGAATTTTGTTCCATGGCTTTCATCATTATGAGCGCGCTTGTCATGGCGTCCTCGCCCGCGTCGTGCTGCCTGAATTTATGGCCCAGGAAAGCGCCGACCGTCTTGAGCCTGTAATTTTTAAGCCCCTGCCACGCGCCGCGCGCCACCTCGCATGTGCATATGTATTCGAAACCGGGGATCGGGATGCCATATAAGGTAAGGACGTCCTCGAGCACCGGGACGTCAAAGGAAGTGTTGTGCGCGGCCACCACGGAATTTTCTATGAACCCTTTTATCTCCGGGTAAAGAGCGTCGAATTCCGGCGCGTCCTTTACCTTTTCCGCGGTTATGCCGTGCACCCTTATGTTATCCCTGTTGAATTCATCATAACCGGCCTTCGGCTTTACCAGCCTGTTGATGCCATGCGTGACCTTTCCGTCCTCTATCACGGCCACTCCGACGGCGCATACGCTTCCCCAGAAAGGGTTTGCGGTCTCAAAGTCGATGCATGTCAGTCTCATTTTGCTCCGTATATTATGTTATTTTTGCGTTTCCTGGAAACGGTATACTGAACCTTCATTATTATAGTATGTAATGGCGGATATGGCTATGGAATATTTTTGTTTTTAATATGATCGCGGAGCTGGCCTGTGTTTAAAAAGAGTATGCGCCGTTGAGGGAAATTATGAGCCCTGAAAAATCAACCTGCATGATATCATTGTTGGCGTCTTTCAGCGTGTCGCCCTTTTTCACGGCCGCAAAACCGGCCGGAGAATAATCCTGGTTTGCGGTAACCTGCGGGACATTTGCGATCCTGTAGCCAAGGGTCAGCCCCGCGGCAACGGCGTCGGTGAGTTTATAGCTCCCGTTCACGCCGATATCGGCGACAAATGCGCCTCCGCTATAACCGAGAGTTTCAGAATTGGTCGTTCCGAACCCGGAATTTGTGCCGCTGATGGTAATTCCCGCCGCGCCATAACCCAGATAAAGGTCCCCTGATAATATTATTTTCTGACCCTGAACCGGATAATAATATGAAGCCCCCACCATCACCGGAAATATGGAGCCGCTGTAATCGGACTCGTCTGCATAAGGAAATCCGAATTCGGAGCCGGAAAATGCGGTTTTTGCGGTTGGAACGCCGATAAGTTCAAGCCTGGGGCCTATATAAAGCCCGGGATATGCATTGTATCCTCCCTGGGCGCCTATAATAAAAGCGCTCCCGAGGTCCTGCTTTTGCCCTGTTGCGCCCAGGGAGGTCGCCCGGGAATATGAGGTATCGATAAAATTGTTCACTTTTGACATGCCGACCGTGGTGAATCCGCCAAACGCCGATATTTTTATTTTTTCCGAGGGTCCGTTTTTTTCGTTTGAAATGGAATCCGCGTAGTTGCCGCACTTTGCAGACATGGATTTATTGCCGAGTTTTTCATAACAGGCGGCCATGGCCCGGTAATAATCCGGGTTTTTGGGGTTAAGTTTCGCGGCGTAGGAATAATAGGTCAGGGCTTTTTTATAATCACCCTTATGGAAAACGGCGTTGCCGTAATTGTAATAATCCGATGCGCTTGCGGCCAATATCATGGACGAAAATAATAAAATCGAAATGATAATCAGGGTGATTTTTGAATTTTTCATTCCCGCCTCCCTGGTTGTTTTTAATACAATAACACCATTCCAGACGGTTTTCAATATTAATATAGGGCACTTAAGGCATCCATTTTTTTCATCCTCCGGTGCAATAAAAGTATCCTCTATAATTTTTCATTTTCCGACTTCAAGTATTAAATAGTTGTGCTATAATTGGTAAAACTAACTTCAGGAGGGGCCAATGAAAAAATTTCTTCTGTTCTCGTTCCTGTTCCTGCTCTGCGTTCCTTTCCTTTCCGCCGCGGCGGATCCGGCCGCGGGTTCCACCCAGCCCGTGGTAAAGATCATAATGAAGGACTCATCCATCGTCACCGGCACCCTTGTGGGTTCCGACGACGGCGCAATTTACGTTGAAAAATCGGGAAAGGCGCTGACCCTTAAAAAATCCTCGGTGTTAAAGGTCTTTGACGCCTCCACAGGCAAAGAGCTGGATATAAACGGCGCAGCAACCGCGGCGCCGGCGGTAACTCCCGCCCCGGCTGCCGAGACATCCGGCAGCGACGCCGATAAAAACACCGCCGCCGGCAAAGACCAGGATAACTCAACACACAGGAAAAAATTTGCCGCCGCCCCGGGTTATACCGAACCAAACGGATTCTTTGAAATTTTTGCCTACGGAACGCTCAGCAACAGTTATAATATCGGGACTTCCCTGCAAAACTGGATGCAGGATGACGTGCAGAGCGGCTCACCGGCTTTCGCCAATATCGGCGGGACAGCTTTTATGGGGCTCGACCCAGACCAGCAGATGTATCTTGGCGTCGGCATGTCGCTCAATATTCCGCCTTCGCATTCAATCTGGGGGTCAAACCTTGGCTTTGGAAACGACAGTGAGCTGGTCCTTAATCCCTACACAATATCCGTAAACATACCTTTCAGATATGTATTCAAGGATTCGGGATTCTCACTAACGCTAAATCCCGCCCTTATAATCACGGTATTGACCGGCTATTACACATGCAGCGGAAACACTTATGTTACCCTCAACGGATATCCTTCAATGCAGGGAACTTTTGACACAAATATGGGAAGTCTCGGTATGGGTTTTGATTTAAGCCTTGGCGCGGAATATTATTTCGGCATGTTCGGTATAGGCGCCAAAGCCGGCTTCAGGATAGAGCAGGCCGCCCTTAATTTCAACAGTCCCTATGAAACCTGGTCGCCGACTTTGAACGGACAGACAGTGGGCATTGACCTCAGCGGTTCATACATGACAATAGGGGTGATGATGAAATTCGGGAGCGATAAATAGGCCGGATTGAAATAAGCTTCCCGGACAATGTAATCTCAAACAGGGTCGTTCATGTCCGTTCTTTTCTTATCCGCGCCTAAAGGGCGTGAAAAATCGCCCCATTTTTCCAGGGAAGCCCTGATATCCGATATGCCGGCCATAATTTTTTCAATTTTCGCCGGGTCCTCCCCCGATAATTTTAAGGATCGCGCAATATTTGACAGCTCGGAAATGGGTTTTTCAATGACAGACAGCCGCTTGATGCCCTCCTCTTCCGACAGCCTTTGCCTTGTTAAATCGGCATTCATGCAGGATGTGATTGTTGCCGCAACTTCATTGATAAATTCAAGCTCCTCCTGCAAGAACGATATATCGGTTGTCTGCTTTTTCCCGGCAAGCACTCCCATAACAGCTCCGGCGCCCCTGAGCGGCTCAAGTAAATCCGCCCCAAACCCGTCCAGGAACTTATTGCCCGCGGCGGTTTCATAACGGACGTATAATTTGTCCGGAAAACCGGAAATAATTTTGTCTTTAAACTCCCCCGCGTCGGTTGCCCATCGCAAAATGAATGTCCCGCCTTCCTGTGAATAAATGCAGGCCTCCATCTCAAAATGTTCCCTGAGCAGGTACAGCAGGTTCATGATCTTGTCTTCTTCGGCGACGTTCATTTCCTTTATATATCCGTAACTTTTCCTGGCCTCCGTGGTGCTGGTTTCAGCCGCAAGAGCGTCAGCAAAGAGGTTGAGTGTATAATGCATTTTCCGCGCAAAATAGACGAGCAATATGCTCAAAATGAAAAATATGCCTATCTGTATACGCGGCCGGCCGGAAAGCGCCAGGAAGACCGCGGTATAACAGCCTCCGGCAACGGCGCCGACGGACGTATAGATCATGAAGTTTTTAAAAAGCAATCCGGCGTCGAGCAGCCTCAGCTTGAATATTGAATAAAAAATGATCAAAAGGTATGCGGTGTTGGCAAAGTTACCCCAGTATTTAAGATGATGCCAGCCCAGGCCTTCCGTAAAGTCCAGCATTCCGCCGGCGAACAGCACGAGAAACCCCGCAAATACATAAAAGATCTTTAACCTCTCCTGCCTGAATTTTATCCTGCCGTAATAATGCGCCAGCACCGCGAAAGCCGTAAAAAGCGTTATAAACTCATATGCAAACTGGTAAACTTTCACCGGGTAGGAATAGTACGCGTCATAGAAGGTTTTAACCGCAAAAGTGGTTAATGTGAGCATTTCGTTTATAACGCTGAGGCCAATAAATACGGCAAATACTTTCCCGGTCCTGCTTTTCATCGGAATGCCGTAAAGCGCCATGACAAGGTAAAGGGCCGCCGGAGGGATCAGGTCCACAAAAATGAAGTTTATCCTTGAAAAAATCTCAATATCATAACCCTTCCACAATACCACGCACACATTCCACGCGCCGAGGAGGAGGCTCATTATAAAAAATGCTATGTTAAGCCTGTTCCTTCCTTTTGCAACCGCAATTACCGCCAGTACGATATTGACAACGGCCGTTCCGATGATTATGTTGAAAATCATAAAATCCTCCTTGTTCTTTACATTCCGAATCTCGTTCCAATCCCCGTTTTATTAAGGTTATTTAAAAATTTGATACCCTGTTATCAGCAGGTAACAAACGCCCGCCGCAAAGACCACGCCGTCAAATCTGTCGATTATGCCGCCGTGGGCGCCAAGTAAACGGCTGAAATCCTTTATTCCCAGGTTTCTCTTCCACGCGGAAACAATGAGGTCGCCCAGCTGCGAAGCGGCGCTGACTATCAATCCAAACATCACAACCTGCCAGAGTTTATGCCCCGGCAGGCAGCATGCCGTCGCGGCCGCGATAACAGCGCCCGCCAGCAGGCCGCCTATGGCGCCTTCAACCGTCTTGTTCGGCGATAATGCCGGCGCAAATTTCCTCCTGCCGAACAATTCCCCGCTCACTTCGGCAAAAGCATCCGTGGCGGCGACCACAAGATAGACGAACACCAGATAAAATCCCGTGGGGTCGTCTATGTGAAGCGCCACCAGGCATCCAAGGAATGCGGGAATATATATAACGGCCATTGTTGCCAGCGAGACTTTCGGCATCAGGTTCTTGTCCATTTTGTAAAAAGTCAGCAGGCACAAATGGATTATTATAAGGAATATTATCACCTTGAAAAGCATCAGCGCGGTCAAAAAATCGATCGCAAGCACAACAACAAAGGATGTAAGGCCGTACCAGAAAGGGCTTATGAACCGATAATTCCTTTTTTTCCGCGAAGCGTCGGCTATCTCATAGGATGCCAGTCCTGCGATCAGTCCGGCAAGAAAGGTAAAAATATGATATGGCGCCCAGGCCGCCCCGATCATCAGCAGATTAATCAGCACATAGACGCCGAGCTTCTTTTTGCTGCCTTCGGTTTTTCCTTTGCTTTTTTTATGCCGGTTTTTGTTGGACAGAATGACGGCGGACGCAAGTATTAACATCAAAAAATATGCCGTTATCACCCGCCAGTAACAGTTCATTTATTCGCCCTCCCTGAATATTTTGACTGTTCCCGCATTTCCATCCACTTCCACCATCATGCCGTCCTTGACGGCTTCAAGCAGCCCTGTTATCCCGACAACGGTAGGCAGCCCCATTTCCCGCGCGACTATCGCCGAATGCGAAAGTATCGACCCTTTTTCTATTATAAGTCCCGAGACCGAAGGATAAAACGTCACCCATCCCGGGTCGGTTCTTTTGGTGACAAGAATCTCACCGTTAAGGGCGATGTCACCCTGCGGGTCGAGAATTATTTTCACCCTGCCTTTGACTTTTCCCGGGGAACATGCGACGCCTTTTAACAGCCCTTCCGTTCCCGCCGCCTTTACCCTGCTGAAATCGTTGTCCTTATAAACAATCCCCCTTGTTTCTATCCTGTCCTTGAGGCTGTTTTTTTCCTTAAATCCCTCAAATTCTTTTTTCCTCAGCAATGAAAGTGCCTTTAAATCCTGTGTAAGCGATGTCCCTTTTATGTAAGCAAACACCTCATTAATGTCCAGGTAATAAATATCGCGCCACTCGCCGATCAGTCCCGCCCCGGCGAATTGCTTCCCGAGCGCCTGCGACATTCTCCTGGCAACGTTGTATACTTTTGACCTGGCAAAACGCATTGATTCCCTGTTCTTTATGTGCTTCAGCGCATTTTTCAGGACATAGTAAAAAATCCGCTTCCTGAACGGATACAGGACCAATCCCTTGGCCCTTATGGCATCCAGCGCTTTTTTCTCCGCTTCCTCTTTCATTTCCTTTTCATGTTTCTTCATCTCTTCAATGCCGCCGTCCTTTAATGACAGGTAATTTCTAATGATACCTATCAGGAATTCCGGCCTGTCCGATAGCGACGGCTCTTCTATTTTCAATTCATTGACCCCGCGAAACCCGTAATTATCGAGATATTCGCCCACCCGGGCGCCAACCTCCGCATATTCGGGTTTGTTCAGGCTGTCCATTATTTTTTTGTTGTCCTTTTCCGCAAATATTTCCAGATACTCCGGCTTCGTTTTTATTAGGTCCGCAATTTTCATGGCGTCTTTTACAGGCAGAGTTGATTCAACGTCTCCCTGGCCGCAAAGCAAATCGTTCTGCATGGTGCCCGACCCGTCAATTCCCCATTTTATGACCATATTTTTCAACAGCCCGTAGAAAACCATGGCAAAAAAGTCGGTAAGTATCGGCGCCTGCCAGTTCCACACAAGCTTTTGCCTCAGAAAATTGAAATGGCCCATGATTTCCCACGGCCTCTCTTTGCCGAAATCCATCTCTTTATAACGCCGGTATATGAGAATAAAGTTCTCCTTGAATTGCCGCACACGGGAGTCGATCCGCATGAAATGCCACAAAAACCTCAGGCCTATGGCGGCCACTTTAAGATTGCCGGTAAATTTTTCAAAAGGGCCGCCGCCTGCGCCGCCCGGCCTTTCGTCGAACCTTTCCTTAACCCCCATCATTTGCTCCATAAACTTCTTGTTCTGCTCGTAACCGGGCAGCATCATGATCACCCGGTACCAGCTCCTCAAATTATAGTAAACTTCCCCGTTGATCAACCCGAGCATGTTCCTGAAAACCTCCTCATTTTCCAGTATCTGGCTTTCAGGCACGCCCACGGCCCTTGTGAACTGCTGATACACTATATTGTAAAGGTCCAAAATAAAAGAAAACGTGAACGGCGTCGTGACGCCCGCGTAACTTTCGGTAATATTTGAATTATCCCAGATTATGCGGTTGTCCGGCTTTGTCCGGGTTATGGGCCTTGTTTGCAGCACATAAATCATTCCTTTTTCGATCCCTATTTCGATGTCCTGCGGCGCGCCCATGTTTTTTTCTATCTTTAAAGCCTCGCCGACAAGCGCCGCAAGTGTTTTATCATCAAGGCACTTTTTTTTCTCAAAATCGGCCGGCAGCGCCAGGATTCTTGTCCCTCCTCCTTCGGCAAAATCCACTTTCGACCTCTTTTCGGCTATTATTTCATTTTTAAGGCCGCCGGTCCGCGCAACCGTATATGTATCAGCTTCTATTTTCCCCGAAACAAGCCCCTCTCCCTGCCCGAAAACAGCGTTAATTACCACGTCGTCGTTCCCGTTAATTGCGTCGCATGTAAAAATTACGCAGGAGATCTCGCTTCTTATCATCTTTTGTACGACAACGGAAGTGGCCAGGCCGCCGTCTGATATGTTTTTTTCGCGCCTGTATGCCCCGATCCTCTCGGAGTACAGGGAAGCCCAGCACTTCTTTATTGCTTCTTTTACATCTTCAAAACCCTTCACAAACAGGAACGTGTCCATTTGCCCCGCAAAGGAAGCCTCCGCGGAATCCTCGCCGACAGCCGACGATCTTACGGCAAGATATTCATCGTCCAGCTTTGCTTTTTTAAGCGCTTTTTTCAGCTCCAGGCAAAAGTCATCCGGCAGCGACCCGCCGATTATCTTTTTCCGCATATCAGCGCCGTCTTTATTCCGACCAATATTGTTTTGCCCGAGGAAACCGCCAAACACTGCGGGCGATATCACGATGAACGGCGGCACGTTCATGTTCTTTGACACAAGCCTGCGCAGGTTCCCGGCTTTGCCGCCAAATTCCTCATCGCGCCTTAGCGCGTCTTCGTTCATCATATAAATATATTTCATTTTGACACCGCCGCCGGGAATATCCACATGATATTCAGGGCAATGGAATATGAAAGTATGCATGCTCCCGTAAGGCTTTCAATAAATACGCCTTTTTTTAATTTCTTTTTGCCCGTTATATATATAACCACCCCCGTTATATATGCGATCGCCAGCAAAAAGAAGAACATTCCGAAAAATACTGGCCTTGCGGTCGATGCGGCAATTAAATATCCCGCGGCGCCCATTATTATATTAAGCACTATGAGAATTGCGACGGGCGCGTTTTCGCCGCTTGCCGAAGTATATGTCTCCACCCCTTTTTGTTCTTCCTGCGGCCTTTTTACTTTTCTGGCGATCTCATATGAAAACGAAGTGCAAAAAACAGCCGCATTAAGTACGACATAATTCATGCCGTAATCGGGGCGGGCGGCGGCCGCAACCGCGAAGCACGTCAGAGGTATTATTACAACTCCGTGCGTTATTGCATAGAGGTAAATATGCCTGCTTAAGAACTTTCCAGCGAAGAATTCTTTCCACATTAAAAAAGAATAAACGACGGCGGAAAACATCCATATTAATCCCGAAAATCCCGTAAAAGCCGCCAGGATCAATTCCAGCGCTATTACAGGTATCATGACAAAGCCAAGTTCTTTCAGCGATACAAGGCCGCGCTGGACCGGCCTCCATGGCTTGTATTTAGAATCCAGCGAAAAATCCTTAAATTCGTCCATCAGGCGCAGGTGAAGGAAAAACAATATATATGCTATGACAGCGGCGCAATAAACAACGGGTCTAATTGAATTTTTATAATAAACCAGCGATATCCCGTAAATGGCGCTGAATGTGAGCAATAAAAGCACGCCGTTCTTATGCAACGGGAACCTCTCATCCATATATTTCAAGAATCTCAAGATAAAAGAAGGTTTTTCCGGCGCTTTGCTCATTTTGATCCCCTTTCAACCAGTGTCCTTAATTTTGAATAATCTATTTTGGTCCTGTGACTTGGATCCTTCGGTATTTTGCCCACGTATCTTGTTTCATTAAAATCCGCCCCGTGCTTTCTTATTATTTGCCTGATTTTATTCATTTCCGTCTTTACCGCCCGCATGTCCTTTTTTTCCACAACAAGCACATTAACATCCGCAACTTCAAGCAGGACCGGGCGTATTCCGATCCGCGATAATATCTCGAGTTCAACCGCCTCCGCAGGCAGCTTTTTTCTTCCGGATTTGATCAGGTTGTTCACCCTTCCGCAGAACCAGATCCTGCCCCGCCTGTCTTTGTAACCTATGTCGCCCGTGTTGTGCCATACAACGCCCTTATTATCGCGGGGTTTGTCCGCGATCCGCTTTTTTTCAACGTCGAAGTAACTCCTGCAGACATGCGGGCCCGCAACGAGTATTTCTCCGGGCTGCATCCTCAAAATCCCGGCGTATTTTTTTGTCTCGAATTTTATCCTGACTTCCCTGACCGGTTTTCCGACGCATGTCCCCGCCGTGTTCCTCTCATTAAAAGCCTTCAACAGTTCCTTTCCCGCAATCTCGCAGATAGGTTCGGCCTCCGTAGACCCGTAGACCGCGGTAATCTCCGCGCGGCAAAAGTATTTCAGGCAGTTTTCAACCAGTTTTTTGGTTACGGCCCCGCCTCCGCAAAAAACCTTTTTTATAAGATTTAACCCGCCCGACCCGCGCCTGTCTGCCTCTTTCATGAGCCTGACGAGAAAGGCCGGCGACGCGGTGAGAATGTTCGCTTTTTCCCTGCCGAGAATATCAAAAACGCGCCGGATATCAACTGCTTCGACATCCTGCTTTTTCCCCCATGGAATTATGCTTGAAGCGCTCCTGCCCAGGTTGGCAAGCAGGAATACCGGGAACGGCTGAAGGTCCGTATCCCCTTTGCCGTATTTCTGCAGCCTGTTCAAGATATTATACTGTTCATAGAGCATCCCGTGGGTCCTGATTATGCCCCTGGGAACCCCGGTGCTTCCTGTCGTAAAAGTGATCAATGCGGGCTTATTATAACCGGCCCCGGCCGCGGCGGTTCCGGCAACTCCGGGGACTCCCTTTTCCTTTACCAGGGACGAAGCAAGCACTTTATTGCTTATTTCCCTGAAAGACCTGAAAAGCGAGAAATAAAGGAACGGCTTTAAGGTCCCGATGAAGTATTCCGGGGCAATGGCCGAAATGGTTTTTTCTATCTTTTTCCCTTCCATCCAAGGGTCGACGATAACCACAACCGCGCCCAATTTTACAAGGGCGAGCAGGATGACATAAAAATCAATAGACATGGTCATTAAAAAGAATACTTTTGTCCCGTCTTTTACACCCAACCCGGAAAGGCGGGCTGCGGCCATTCCGGCTTTGCCGGCAAGTTCGCCGAATGTTATTTTCCCGCCGTCAACCTGTTCTATGGCCGTGGAATCCGGATTGTTTGATACCGCCTTTTCAAATATGCCGTAAATGTTATAATTTGATTTCATAAAGGCAATACTCCTTGTTTTTTACGCCCGCGCCGGCGTCGATCCCGGACGAAACATTGCCGTCCCGTATAAGGCAATGATTAAATACCCTGTAACCTTTTTTCACCGCCGCCTCATATACCTTATATACCATCATTGCGGCCATTCTTGTCGCCCTGTGTGCTTTTACGACCCCGATGGTTTTTAAATTAAGGATCCGCCCTTCCCTGTAGCCCGCCCTATAAGCAAGAAATTTGAGCGCCTTCAGCAGCGGGTTGGTTTCACCCAGAAGAAAATTAAGTTCCGGATAGGCGAAAATGAAGCCCGCATCGTCTCCCGAGGGCCCCCTGCATATCAGTATAAAATCCGGGTCGGCCACTTCTTTCATTTTCGAATAAAGGTTTATGAATTCGCCCGAAGAAATCCCGGAAAAGCCGAAATTATCCCTGAATATTTCCCCGGATAGCCCGTAAATTATCCCGAGCTCGTTGTTAAAATCCCTGATGTTTATCTTCCGGATGCCGAATCCGGCCGACACGCCCTGCGCGTATTTCGGCTTCATCCTTGTCAGTAGTTTATTGTAATCACGTATCTGTTTTGAGTGGTATTTTTCAAGCACCGAGAAACCGTAACGGCTGAAGTAGCCGGGATAATAACTCTTGTTGTACGGCTCATTCGTGAATATTTTTTCTTCAAATCCTTTTGTCATAAGCCTGTAACGGTGCCAGGTATCGATATCCAGCGGGGCCATGATCCTTTCCATTCCCCTCTTCCTGAACCATGCCGCGCAATAATCCATGAATTCCCCGAAAAAATCATAGTCTTCCGCAAATTCAAGGAATCCGATGCAGCCGGTCCTGCCCTGCGGCGCATACAGCAAGGCGCGCGCCTTTATATGGCCGCCTTCATAAGCCAATACTTTGGCGTGGTTGCCTTCGTTTAATTTGTCGTTTTCAAGCAGGGTTTTTAACTGGCTTTTCCTGTCTGGAACCGTCCAGTTCCCGTCATTTTTATAAAGCGTAAAGGCAAATTCCACAAATTGCGACACAAGCGCCCTGTCGCCAGTAAATTCGACCGTTTTCATCATTTGACCGCGCCGAGACAGAAAAACAGAACAGCCAGGCCCAGCGTGCCAAGGGACATTATTATTTTATTCCGCGGCTTGTAAAATCTGCGGTTTAAGACCATCAAAACGGAATATATCAGCAGGGCGACCGCAACCGCCGGAAAAACAGCTGCCGTTTTTTTTGCGGCAAGCCATACCAGGTAAAACCCGGCGCAGACAAAATGCATCCAGAACACGGGCATGCCGAGATAGGAAAGTTTGTCCCCTTCCTTTATGTTCCCGATGTCGTTAAAAACAGAAAGCCGCACCAGGGCGCACATCCCGTAGCACACGAAAGACACGAGGCAATACCATTCGTTAAATCCCCAGCAATACAGGAATATGCCGGGAGCCGCGACGTATGACACCGCATCAATGAAACCGTCGAGATACCTTCCGAAGGGCCTTTCGGTCCCGAACTTACGCGCAAGCACCCCGTCAAAAGCGTCAAAAAGAAGCGCACAAAACATGAAACCCAGGCTGTCGGCGAGCCTTCCGGATACAGCCGACAGCATCGAGAAAAACGCCATCAGCAGCCCGAAAAGGGAAAAGGCGTCCACCCGGTTAAGCGAAACAATGAACGGGGATTTTCCGTCACTTTTCATTTTTTACGCCGCCTTTCCCCCAGAAAAATTGCGCCGGCAGGACAAAGATGTCGCCCAGCCAGACAAAAAATATCATTGCGGCGGAAAAAATCCCGAAATATGCTATTGAATTTACGTGCGAAAATGCAAAAACCGCGTATCCTATGCCGAGAATGATGTAATTGAAAACGGCGGAATTCAGTTTTACATCGAATACTTTCATCCATTTTTCCTCCTCGGTCCCGACCGCTTTTTTATACACGAACATCATGTGTATCGCGTTGTCCCCGACGATGCCCATTGCGATGCTGGCTATGGTTATGGTCGCCACGTCCAGCGGTATTCCCAGGAACCCGATGGCGCCCATGGTCACGGCGATCGGAAAAAGGTTCGGAAATATGGAAAGCAGGGCCAGCCTCCATGAACCCAGCGAAATACCTATGACTATCATTATAGTGACGAAGGCCCACGGAAAACTCGACCTCTGCACGTCGTCGACATATTTCATCATTTTCACATAGAGAGGCAGGTACCCGCACGGCTCTGTCTTTATGGCCGGAGGCAGGTCTTTCTTGGCAAAGGCGGCTATCGCGGAGAGAGTCTTTTCTATCCCGCTCGAGCTTTCCATCTTAACCTGGAAAGTTATCTTGGCCATCTTTTCATCCGGGGTTATCATCGAGTAAAAACCGGTCCCTTTCAGCGGCAGTCCCGCTGCCTTCATGGCTTCGTACTGCGCCAGGTAGTCATAAACGCCCAGGGAATCCTTGATCTCGGGCAGTGAGGATACGTCATCCCTGAACTTCCTTATCGCAGCAAGATACTCTTTCGAAATACAGGTGCCTTTTTCCGGTTTAAGCACCATATCAAGCGCGAGGTAATAACCGAAGTCTTTTTCTATGGCTTCCGATTCCATCCTTACCGGATTGCCTTTTTTCAGGTAACCCAGGCTGTATGTGTCGCTCTTGAGCAAAGTCAGCCCCCATAACGCCAGTGCGCATATGGCAACCGAGACCGCCATAATGGTCCTGGAATTCCTTTTCAGGAACCCAAGCAGGCCGGAATAGTTTCTTATAGTTTTTTTGCTTTTCATGGGGACTTTCATCCTGATGAGCAGATCAAAGCAGAGCGTGTTCACCAGATACGCCGTGATAAAGGCCGCGGTTAGCCCGGCTGAAGCCAGTATCCCGAAATCCCTTATTATCTTCATGTTGCACAGCACCAGTGACAAAAATCCCAGGATCGTGGTAAAGAACGCCACGAACGCCGGCCAGAACACTTCGCCGGTCTTTTCGGCGAGGATTTTCCTGTCCACGCTCCGCAGGTCTTCCACGCCGTTAAGGACATTGTCGCCTATATAAACAAAATTCTCTATGGTCAAAATAAGCATCAGCGACGGCACACACATGTTAACCATATTGATGCCTGATCCGAAAAATCCGAGTATACCGAAGTAGAACAAAGTGGAAAGCCCGATGGAGCCCAGTCCTATCACTATCGAATAAACAGACCTGCCACCGAGCGCCATTATGATTATCATGACGATGTAGCTGAGGCCTATGAGTATGCCTGCGTCGGCATTGGATATCCTGTTCAGTTCGTCGAATATCACTCCCGACCCCGCCAGCTCTGTCTTAACCCCGGCAATCCTGTTTTTCTGAAATTCCTCCCTTATGCCGTTGATGACCCGCGTCCTTGCCCCGGCTGCGTCCTTTTCGTTTTTGATGCTCACTATCATGGTAACCGCTTTTTTGTCCTTCGAGAAGAAAAAATCGGAGGGTTTTCCCGGAAGGTCGAACGGCCCCGCGGCCGACTCCACATCTCCGAGCTTTTTGATATTATTTTGCAGTTTCAGGACATCCAACTCGAATTCTTTCTCCGGCAAATCCGCGTTGTTCCTTGCCATGACGCCGATCTTTTCGTCGCTCCCGAAAACATCCTGGTAATATTTATACCTTTCCAGCACAGGGTCTTTTTCAACAAACCAGACGTCAAGGGAATTGTCGGTTTTGACCCTGGCTGCGCCGATGGAAGACAATACGCCCGCCAGTATTAATAGGACAAGAACCGCCGCCTTATTGCCCGCAACGAACTCAAAAAATCTTTTCATGGTCGTCCCCCCCCCCGTTTAAATCAGGCATTTAAGTCTTTTTTTCAGCACCTTAAAGGTAATGTTATTTGCGTTTTTTATTATCTCGCCGTCAAGCATTAATGGCAGCGGCGCCTTCAGGATTAATCCAAGTTCTTCGGTCAGGATCTGCTCGCCGCGTTTATAATCAAATATCCCCGTAAGGAGCGCAACATTGAACGCTATCTGCTGGAACGCGTTATTGCGCGCAATTAACACGTCGAGCTTCCCGTCATTTACCGAGGCGTCCGGAAATGCCCTGAAATTCCCCGCATGTTTTGTATTATTTACAATAACATTTGTGAAGAACCCTTCACGAAAACCCGAACTTATGGAAAAACTGTTGTCGCTAAAGGCCATTATAACGGAAGCAATGGGATAACAGAGCTTTTTAAGCGGCTTAAAGAACCTGACGCCCAGGCTTACCACGCCTTCGACATATCCTACGCCCGCCGTGCTTATCACAAGCCTTTTGAACCGTTTGTCGTCGACCGAATATCCGGCCTCTATAATGTCGATCTCGCTTATTATCCCGCCGTTTATTATGCCGACGGCCTGTTCCGGCGTCCCGATCTTAAAATCCAGGGCAAACCCGTTGCCCGTTCCCTTCGGTATTATTCCAAGCACCTGGTTGTCCAGGTCGATGCAGTTCAACACTTCATATATGGTCCCGTCGCCTCCGACGGCTATAACCGCGTCAAATTTTTTCCCTTCCCGCCTGATTATCCTGCCTATATCATCTTTGGACAGAGAAACCCGGACGACAGCGCCGGTTTTTTCCTCAAGCATGCTTGAAAAAACGGCAATCCGGTCTTTGTTAAAATTGAACTTTTGAGGGTTAATAATTGCCAGTTTTCTCAAGATTCCCTCTTTCAATTCCGCCCTTTGCGAATTTTGCTGCCCCTGCCTGTCGATAGTTGATTATACTACAGTTTTTCACATAATATCAATCAACTTCCCGGAAAATGTCCGCGGCCCGCATCCCCTCAAATAAAAAAGCCCGGCTGTTAAGCCGGGCTTTTTTATTATTACCGTATGGGCGCCGCTTTTACTGCGGCAGTGTTGAAGGCGCTCCGTCCGGAGAAGACTGCTCTTCCGCAGGCGCGGCTCCGGAATTGTAAGGCTGTCCGTTGCCGTCGAACATATCGAACGAGCCGTCGTTTAACTTCAATATTATCTCGAGCGGCTTGCCGCTCTTTGGGTCGGAGAACATGACATCCTGCACTCCGGATGCGAGATATACAGGGCTGAACTGCGGCGGATTTGAAGCGTCATAAAGGAACGCGTCCTGCGTGTCGGCCACCACTTTTACGGTCCTTGTATTGTCCGGGCTGTTGAAAGAACGCAGGTTCGTGCTGTCGGGAACGGCCACCGCCACATTATCTTCGGCGGAATTTACCGGCACGTATGTGGTATTATTGTAACAATAAAGATCGCCTATGTGATAGGGGTCCTGCCACCACCAGAATCCGTCGTTCCAGAAGCACCAGCGGTCAAAATCCGCGTCATACCACCACCAGCGGTTGTTGAAATTCCTGGTCCAGAAATAATTGCTTCCGACATACCAGCCGTACCAGTGGTATCCCCAGTTGTCTATATAGTGGCAATAATTGAAATTCCTGTCGTTATGCCAGTAATAATGGTTCATCGACGTCTCGTTCCTGTTAAACCCGTGCACCCTGTCCTGCCATGAAGCCGAAGAGACCAGCGACATCTGTGACCGGACAACCGTATCGTTGAAATGGCGCGCGGAAAAGGCCGTGGCGTTTATGGCCTGGCTGTTAAAACCTGTTTTTGGATAGGCTATCATTGAATGCTGCCTGTCCGTATGAACTACCTCCTGCCTGTTGGTGATATATCCCGGGGCGGATTTAACCCCGAGTTTTTGCAGTTTTTTACGGACGTAATTCTGTTCATACGGATGGTGATGGATCACGCTCGCCGTTTTCATCTGCGTGTTATTGACCGACATGCTAACGGACTGTTTGGTCATTGTGCCGCCGGTCCTGAGCGCGGACGGATTGTAGTTTGCGGATGATTTTTTCTGACCGGCCTGTTTTACCTGGCCCTTCTGCGTCCATTGAAGCTTTCCGTAGGACGGCGCTCCGCTTGTCTGCTGGCTGGCGGACTGCTGGGACGGATAATTTTTGCCGTGTCCCCCGCTTGACGGCCTGTTCACATTAATTACCACAGGCTGGCTCTTATTGCCGGACGACGCCTGCCTTTCCTGCGGGCTGCCCTGGCTGCCGTAATTCGCCGGCTGGGACTGCCCCTGCGACCTTCCGCCATCCGAACCCTGCTCCCCTCCCCTTGCCATGACGCTCCAAACCGGGATCAAAAACACGATAAAGAAAAATGCCGTAATGCGCTTCATATTTTCACCTCATTTTATATTCTAAATACCCTTTGAAAATTAGACGATTAAGCCGCCTGAAAAGGTTACATTAAGATTGGGCCGAATTTTTAGCACGACAGGGCGGTCTTTTTAACACAGTTATTTTCCTATTTTTTGGACTGTTTTGCAACTAAAATTATTCAGGGCTCGCTTTGCGTCTACCCGTCTATTTTAATGGCGTATTTGTCCAGCAGGCCAAAAACCGCGGGAGAGGCGAACATGGCGTTCTTTAGCCTGTTATTTTCCGGATCCATCGAATAGTTATATGCCGACCTGAAATCCGCACCGGTAAGGTTGACCCTGTTAAAGGACGTCCCTGCCAGGTTGCAGTTTTTAAAAGCAGCGCCCGTAAGGTCGGTTTCGGAAAAGAAAGCCTCCTTTATGAGGCATTCATCGAATACGGTCATTTTCATCTTTTTCCTGTCAAAGCCCGCGAAAGAAAGGTCGCATTCCCTGAAACCCACGGAAAAAAGGGCGTCACTGCACGCGCTGAAATTCACGCCGTTGACCCTGCAGCCCGTGAACTTGATGTTCTTAAGGGTGGTATTCCTGAATTTAACGAGCTTCATCGAGCAATTGTTGAACGAGGAGTCCGTAAAGGCGCTTTCCTTGACGGAACATCCCGAGAGATCGCAGCCTTCGAATACACAGCAGTCGAAATCGCATCCTGATATCTCTCCATCCTGCAGCATAAGCCCTGAAAACGTTTTTCCCGCGTGGCTCTCATTTGTCACGGCGCTTCCCTCCGGTAATTTTGTCGCAAACTTCTCCGCTCCCGTATTGCCTCGGATGCGATATCATATCATATTTTGGGCCGCGACGGGGACAGATCGGGTACGGAGCCCGGGGTTCACAGACCCAGGGACAGGATATCTATGTGGGAAAGGATGCCGGATATTTGCTCGATGAATTTTTTTATCTTGTCGTAGTCAAGGCCGTACATTTTCAATATTTTGGAGTCCATTGCGGGTATGTTCGCCGCGCCGAACCCGAGCGAGTTGGATATAAAATTTGCTATGGCCACGACGCCGATGAGATCCCTGTCCTGCAGGTCCTCAAAAAATCTGTGGTGGTAGGCGACCGCCTGGACGATGGCCTCCGGAAACCCCCATTTATGGAGTATTATGGCCCCTATCTGGGCGTGGTCAAACCCTGTCACCGCAGTCTCGGCGTCTATCATGGCGACTCCTTTTTCAAGGGAATAATTTTCTATTGCGTGGTATTTCTTTTCGTCGTACTGGAATATCGCCAGCCTGCCTATGTCGTGGATAATGCCCGTGATATAGGCCTGCCCCGTGTCGCCAAAACCGGTTTTTTCCGCGATAAATTTCGAGGCGATCGCAGTGGACAGGGCATGCCGCCACAGCCGCTCCCTTACTATTATTTCCGATTTTTTTATCGTGCCGTCGTCTTTCCTTACCATGAGCGAAGCCGCGACGGCTATTGATTTTATCCCAGTAAATCCAAGCAATACGACGGCGTCGTTTATGGATCTTACATTCCCGGCGTTGCCGTAGTATGAGGAATTGGCGACTTTGAGGATAAGCGCCGAAAGGTAATCGTCGCCTTCCACAACATCCGTTATGTCAAGGGCCGTGGCCTGAGGATCATTGGCCATCTGGAAGACCTTAAGCGCAACGCTCTTCAATACCTTCACGCTTTCCATCCGCTCTATTATCTTTTCGATGTCCGCTATTGCCATTTTATCTTCCGCCTTTTATGGATTCCATTAATGTTTCCGCTTCGCCTTTGATGCCGTCCATGAGGCCCGTGAAATACTGCAGGTCGTCCCTGCTGAACTTCAGTTCGGCCATTGCCGCCTGGGAAAAATGTTTTAAAAGGCTTTTCCCGGCAGGTTTCCTGTCCGTCCCGGTGATGCCCGCCATGCAGCATATGGCGTCCGCCAGGTGCACGGCCGCCACCACCTGATTGTCCGCGTCGCAAATGTCAGGATTGTGGTGGAAAAATATTGCGTTCTTTATCGATCTCGGAAGAGCCCATTTGCGCGCCATGGCCGCGCCCAGGTCCGAATGCGAGAATCCCATGACCGTTTCCTCGACCGTGATGCGGGAAAGAGTGTCCTCGCCTTCCACCTCGGACATTATTTCATCGAACAATTCCGGCTCGTATTTAAGGATGATGAGCTCGCCGATATCGTGGATGAGCCCCGCCGTATAGGCCGCGTCCTTCTCGCCCGGATTGAATTTTTCCATTATTTTTTGCGAAAGCAGGGCGGTTGATATTGAATGCATCCACATCTTCGAGAGCATGCCGTGTTCTTCCTTTGCCCCCCCGTAAACCTGTTCCATAAATATCGCATACAGCATCGACTTCATGTTGAGTATCCCTATCACGACCACGGATTCGCTTATCTTCACGACCTGGTTCATTCTTCCATAAAAGGCGGAATTCGCTATCTTGAGGACTTTTGACGTAAGCCCCTGGTCCGCGGCTATTATCGCGCTTACGTCCTCGGCGCTCTTCGATTCATCGTCCATTATGTCGTTTATTTTTTGTATGTTTGCCGGCAATACGGGAAGGTCGTTGACCGTGTCCAAAAACGCCCCCACATTGGCGAATTTTTTTCCCATGTCAGCTTCCGAACCCCTCTTCCTTCGGTATCCTGAAATAAAAAGTGGCTCCCTTTCCCACCTGGCTCTCGACCCAGATGGAACCCCCGTGCTGCGCGGCCACTATCTTTGAAAGGTAAAGCCCGAAGCCCATGCCGCCGGTGCGGCGCGTCAGCGCCCTGTCCATCCTGTAAAACTTGTCGAATATTTTTTCTTTCTCGTCCGCGGGCACGCCCGGTCCGTAATCCCTGACCGATACCACGAAAGTTTTGGCGTCCGCGGAGAGTTCAACCTCGACGTCGCCGTTCTCCTCGCTGAATTTATAGGCGTTGGAGAGGATGTTCCTGACCACTTTTTTTATCTCTTCGTCGTCGATATAAGCCGTGATATTCGGGTCGGAACAGGTGAACTTCAGGTTTATGTTCTTTGTCTTGTAGGTATATTTCTTTATGACCGATTCTATCAGCTGCCTGACATTCACGACTTTTTTGTCGAGCTTGAGCGTCCCGTTCTCGAATTTCGTCGCCGCAAGCAGCGTGTTGGTTATTTCCTCCAGTATCTCCGCCTGTGTGTTGACGTTGTGTATGAGCTCCATGTAAAGCTTCCTGTCGTCGTCGTTCCACATGTCCTCCCTCATTTTTATCTCGATGATCTTGGACGAGCCCTTCAGGATGGTCAGGGGCGTCCTCAGCTCGTGGGAGGTGGTGGTCATTATGTCCGATTTCATCTCGTCTATCTGGCGGAGCTTGCTTATCGTTTCCTTTTCCTGCTCGTACATCCGGAGGTTCTCTATGACCACCGTGGTCTGGTTGAGCAGTATGGTGAGCAGGGACAGTTCCTGCTGCGTGATGGTGTTGGCCGGCTTGTTTATGAGTATGTCGACATACCCGATCTTCTTTTCATTGGAATAAAGCGGGACGATCGCGAACGACCTGCTCTCAAAGAAAGCAAGCCCGGGGTCGTCCTTTCCCTCCATGCCTTTCGGGACTATCGCTATATGCTTTTTCTTGAAGACCCATTCATACATCGCCCTGTCGACGTTGAAAATTTCCTTGTATTTCAGCAATTCCGCAGGATTGAGCTCCTTTACGGCCTTGCATTCATTGCCGCCGTCGTTATAAAGGTATATCGCGCAGGCGTCGAGCTCAATGGTGGACCCCAGTATGTCCACAAGAAGGTCGTATATCTTTTCGAGGGATTTTATGGTGTTCATCGCCTCAAGGAGCCTGTAAACCCCCGTCATTTCGTTCAGATATTTGCGGAGCCCGGAGTTTATCTCCTCGAGCATCCTGCAGTATTCCATCTTTTCCTTCAGGGATTCTTCCATTGTGTTTACTTTTTTTATCAGTTCTTCTTCTCTGTCAGCCATGGCTTTTTCTCCGGGTTACGAATTTAAAAAGAGGTCCGCGTTCGACATCTCGTACTCAAGGTTCTGGACAGTGGTCCTCAGGTTCTTTTCCTGAAGTTTCAATACGCCGACGGCCTCCGCGTTCAACTGCGCGCTTATCTCCAGGGGGTCGTAATTCGCCACCGAAAATTTGCTTATCACGTCCGCCACATGCAGAATGCTCGTCATGTACTTGTCGGCGGCCTCGCCCGGGGTGTGGTGGTACTTTATGGGCTCGAAAAAATTCTCGGGCAGGTTCCATCTGTCTATTATCATGGCCCCTATTTCCGCGTGATCTATCCCGAAAACCCGCCTTTCCGCCTCAAAGAGCGGCGTTTTCCTGTTTTTTCTGCTCTCACGCATTACGCTCATGAAATCGGCGTGATAATTGGTGTCAAGGAACACTTTCCCGACGTCATGAAGGATCCCCAGCGTGAAGGCTTCCTCCTCCTCTTTCTGGCCCGGCGCCGTGGCCGATACCAGGAGCCTCGCGCATATCGCCGTCGCCACCGAGTGTTTCCAGAACTTCCGCCTGTCGAACTCGCGCTCTTCCTGCGACTCGTTCACGAATATGTTGTAAAGCGTTGACGTCAATATCAGGTTCCGGACCGTCAAAAACCCCAGGACCACGACGGCCTCGGTTACGGTCACTATTTCCCTGGGGAAACCGTAATAAGCCGAATTGGCAAGCTTGAGCGTCTTGACGGTAAGAGACTGGTCCATGGATATAAGTTCCGTAAGATGGTCGGCGTTTGAGTAGGGATTGTCTATTATTTTCATGACCTTGGATATAATGTTCGGCAATATCGGAAGGTCGTCCATCTTCTGTATAAGGTCTTTAAGGTCCTTTGAGCTTTCGTTAATGTCGTTCATCCCGGCCTCTCATGATAATTATGCGTCAATTCCTCTTAAGGTCCGCTTCAAGATTTCTCATGCCTGACAAAAACGCGCTTATTGTGTCGCGCAATTCCCGCTTTACAGGTATTATCGGCATTTTTCCCCCGCTTATTAAGCCGTTCGCCTCAATAATTGAAAGAATTTTTTCAAGGTGTTCCATGTCAAAGCTCAATAAACCTTCCTTTTTTGATTCCAGGATTTTTAGATTGCCGGAGGCCGTGGGCTGGTCTTTCTTTTCAAGGATGTTTTCCGCGATACAGAACATGAATTCCGGGGTTATCTCCGAGCCGCACCGTTTATTTCCGCATGTCTCCGGAAAATTGCACGGCGCGCATTTATCGGACGAGAATATTATTTTAACGCCGGAGGCGTAAGGGGCGGTTTCGAACGGCCATGCCCCGGCCTTGAACACCGCCGCCGCCGGAGTCCCAAGCGCCGCCGCCGCATGCATCGCAAAAGTGTCCGGCGTTATCAAAAGGCCGCAATTGCCTATAACGCTTGAGAGCTCTTCGAGCGTTGTTTTTCCGGTTAGGTTCCTGAAGCTTCCCGTATCCTTCAGCCCCGGCATGTATTTTTCCTCGCCCGCGGCGCCAAGCAGCGCCACGTTGTACTTACTCGAAAGTTTTCTTATCAGCTCCGCGTTTTCCGCCGGAGAAAACGACCTCTCCATCCTGGAGGCGAAACCCTGCAGGGCGACCACAGGCCGCGTCTCCGAAAAATCAAGGAACTTCGCCCTTATGGCGGCCTCCCCCGGCCCGGTTTTTAAATACAGCGACGACCTTATGCCGCCCACCCCCGCCATCAGCTTGAAAATGTCGGTTATATTAATGAAGGAATATTGCCTGCTTTTTATTATGGCGAACAAATATTTGGTCCAGGGGTCGTTCATTTCAAATTTACCGCGGTGGAACATAACCCCCCTTTTCTCGACTGCGTCGCATTCCTTCAGTAATATACCGCCCGGTTCGTCAAAATTATAATTTACGGCCAGGTCATACCTGGTCTGCAGTATTTCCCCAAGGAAGGCGTATAGCTCCCTGAAGCCGGCAATGGCGTTTTTTCGCCCGTTGTCCTGTATGGACTTCCTTGGCAGGACAATAAGCCTGGACACGTAGGGGTTCCCCCTTATGGCGACGGCGCATGCCGAATCCACCACGAAATCTATCGACACGTCCCCGTATTTCACCTTGAGCGCCTGCAGGACCGGAGTGGTCTGCAGGACGTCGCCGAGCCTGTAAGGCTGAATGATCAATATTTTTTTCACGTACTTTTTCCCCCAGGCTGCTCGTCGCGCGCGACCCTGATGGAAAATAAATTCTTATACAGGACAAAAGCCCCTGAAACCGGGCCGGTTCCCTTTAAGGCGTCGGAATAAATATCCGCGTCTGTTCCGCTGTATTTCCCGAAAAATCCGCTTATTTCGTTCTCCATGACGTAAAACGGGTTCGGTCTGCCGCACTCCCAGCTTTTCAGCGCCGCGCCGTTTTTTTCTCCGTTTGCCGCGGTGCAAGCGTCCGCTATCAGCCGCGCATTTATCCTGCCGCACATTGTCGCCGCATTTGCGCAAAACGGTCCCCCTGCCGCCCCCCTCTGGCCGCCGCAAAGGTAAAGTGTTTTCGAACCGGCCGCCGCGGCAATGGATGCCGCCCCGGGATGATCCGTGACAAAACACCGCGCGCCGCGGGCTGCGGCTTTCAGCGCCTCTTCCCCTGACGGCTCCAGGACCCGGGATGGAAAAGCCTCTTTTTCAAATAGCTTTGAGCATTCAGCGGCCATGCCCGACGTAAAACAGGAATTCACCGGGGCAAAAACAGCGCCTTCCTCGTCCGCTCCCGTCCCTGCCACGGCCGGGGCAAAATCCGTTATAGCGCCCGCCGCGCCCATGAGAAGGCTGTTGTAAAACGACACGTCGTTATAAAAACCGGACGAATATATTTCCCCCCTGTTGAGCATTTCAAGAAAATACCACGGCCCGCTGTACGACATGGAGCCGTCATTCAGGGACAGGCCGGCCTTGAAATCCGCTTTTATAAAATATTGAAGCGCGGCCCCTGCTCGGCCGGGACCGGCGTTAAAGGAAGCGTCGTATTTTTTGGACAGCACGGGACGCAATTCCCGCTCCACGGCTTCGGGCGCGGATCCGTTAAACTTATCCCCGCCGAACACGTATATCCGGCCGATATGCGGCGCCTTTTCCAGGGCCAGCGCGTCCCTGCCCGGCGACAAAATGTCGCAATTTTCATACCCTGCCGCCGAAAGGTTTGCGGCCATGGACTGGGCCGCGGCCGTGTTCCAGCCGCAGATTATTATTGCGCTTTTCAAGCCATATCCTCTTCCCGGGCGCCTTCGAATACCGCCCGTGCATTTTTTTTCTCCTTTGTTATTATCCCCATGGCCTGCGCCATCCTGCGTGAATAGGTATGGTCCCTGCATGTCCTGATAAAGGCGGCCCTTGCCACGGCAACGGCCTTTTCGGGGTTGTCCGAATAATATTTTATCTTGTCCCTGAGCTCTCCCACGCTGGAAAAAAGCTCTATCTCGGATCCGGGCTCGAAAAATTCCGCAATATTATCCCTGGCATCGGAAAGCTGGAAGCCCGAGCACGCGGGTATTTCAAAGGCCCTGGGATTTATGAAATCCCGGTGCGGATCCAGCGTGTCGTAAAACGGGGATGAATACAGGTTTATATTGACCGTTGAATTGGAATAAATGGCGCGAAGTTCCTCCGCGGCCACCCTTCGCGACCCTATCACAACCTTTTTTTTAAGCGCGTCCCCGGCCGCCCTGTCCCAGTCCTCGCCGTAAACGGAAATATCCATGTCAGCCAGCGAATTCAGGATGGCCACCCTGTTTCGGTAAGGCGCTCCGGCAAAGCTTGCCCTTGCGCTGTATTGCCGGCCGTATGCGGTTTTCCCCGGAGGTATCCGGGCCGCTACAGGCAGGTAAAATCCGTTTCCTTTGCCGCGGTTGAGCTTTTCGATGAAAGGCCCCCGCTGTATCACGAAAAAAAAATCATAATCCATATGCACGTCTTTCCAGTACGGGAAGGCCCTGAAGTCCTCGACGAACCAGAAGGCCGTTGTCATCCCTCCGGCTTTAAACGCCCTTATGCTCGCGGAATTAAGCGGCGCCTGCGCCATCCCGAAAACAATGTCGGGTTTTGTCCTTAAGACAGCCTCACCGGTAATGCGCATTATCTCCCTGGCATACGCCTCTTTTTGGGCCGGATCATTTTCCCTTTTGCGCAGACCTTCAACGAAGACCGAAGAATCATAAACGCAGGCTTCAAAGCCTGCTTCCGAGATCCCCTGCGCCGCGTAAAACGACATTTCATACGATCCGCCGTAAAGCGGGGAAACCACCGTCACCCTGGGCGGGGCGTTGACATTAATATTCACATCCTTGGCCGTGAATGAATCAGTCCTTTTTCCATCCGGCATGATTACACTATCATCATTTCTTCGTCGTTTTCCAGTTTGTGTTCGTGAATCTTCTGCATAAAAAACGCCAGGGCAAAAATGAACCCGTTTACGGCGCGTTTGATGTTCCTGTATATTTTTTTCAATCCAGCGGCGTCGGTCCCGGCCCGGCCGCATTCGACCACATAATAGGACCCGAGCATCTCGCCGTGATGCATGGCTTTTTTCATCTCCGCCTCGGCCGCCGAAAGCCGCCTTAATGCGGCGTTTTTTGCATTCTCATCCCTGGCTCCCTGCAGGGCTTCCGCGGCGTCGAAGCCTTCCATTGCCATGGAATTAAGCCTCGTATATTCTGATACCTTTTCCTTAAGCATGACAAGTATCGCCGCCTTGTCGGGATTATTTTCCAGTTCTTCCACGTGCTTTTCCCATATATCCTCCACCCTCGAGGAAAATGCGTCTATGGCCCCGGAAAATATCCCTTCCCAGTAGCTCGAATAAAGTTCCTTGTATATGCCGTTAACGATGGCTTCCGCATCCTCCATGCCTGCCTGCAGTTCAAGCCTGTAGCACGAATCAATGCCGGTCAGATAAATATTTATGCCGCTGTAATTTTTCATCGCAAAACCCTCCCTGTTTATTATTTTCATGGCAGCGTCGAAAATCTCGTCCATTTTAATCCTGCCGACGCATTCCCTGCCGGCGCACAAGTCCGCCTCATGGCATGGCGCGCATGCCATGGCCGGATATGCCACATGCATTCCCGGAGCGTACGGCCCAGTTTCATAAGGATAAGCTTCCGCATAAAATATTGCCAGCACGGGCGCCGCAGCGGCCGCCGCCAGGTGCATATTCAGCGTGTCCGCCGTAATAAAAAGCTTCATCCTGGAAAGCATGGCATAGTTCTGCCTTATGGTGAAAGCGCCGCATGAATTGAAAGCCCGGGCTTTTTCACCTGACGCGTCTATGACGGCCTGCGCGGCCTGCTTTTCCCCGCCGCCCCCGAAAAACACCACGTCGTATCCCGCCCTGTTGAATTCACCGACAAGCAGGTGGTATTTTTCATTCAATGCCATCCTGTGCTTCTTCGACGCCCCGGCCTGGATGCCGACCACCTTTTCGGGGTTGATCCCGTTGTCCTTTATGAACCTTTCTGCGGCCACATGGTCGCCTTCCGGCGCAAAAAAATAAAGGCCCCCGCGCTTCAGGGTTCCCGGCCCGAGGCCAAGCCCTTCTTCCGCCACTTTATAGAACATATCCACAATGTTATACGGGTTGTTCTTTCTGGCGGCGGTAAAAAAAAGCATGTAGGCCGCCCAGTTGCCGTTGAGCGTCCGCCTGCCGCCTGCGTCGATCAGTCTCCCGGCCTTGCACGCGCCCCTGCATATTTCCGCGATCCGGGAGGCGGCCTTCGAAAAATTCAGGTTGATGACACGGTCATACTCTTCTTTCTTGAGCTCCCTTACAAAATCTTTCATCGCGGCCTTTGCCGATAAAAAATCCTTCCTGTATTTCATGTCAGCCAGGCATTTCATTTTCGGGAACACCAGTGTCTTTTTTATATAGGGGTTCGCGTCCAGTATTTCGGCAAAATAATCGTCCGTCAGGAAATGTATCTCGGATGCGGGAACGGCCTCCCTGATGGACCTGACGACGGGCATTACCTGCAGTATGTCGCCGAACCTGTAAGGCTGTATGATAAGTATTTTTTTCATCTCATTCCGCCGAATATGCCAGCAGCATAAGTTCCAGCACCTCTTTTTCCTCGCCAGAGGCGTTACCGGCGGCTTCACGAAGTTCCTCAAAGGACCCTATATTTCCGGATTTTTTTCTCTCCATTATCAAACCGTTTATTACGGAAAGAACCTCCTGATAAAAAGCCCGCTCGAACATATACGCGTCCCGGTTCCTCAGGATTATCACATCGTCCATCTTCTCGGGGGATATTTTTTGGAAGAACTCCCCTATCCCGGCCGTGTCATTGCCGCTTATGACCGATATGTCCGTGAAGCCCGGGTGCTGCGGCTCCAGCAGTTCTCCGGCGGGCTCGACCAGAAGTACGGGGCTTTCTTTCCCGATCAAATGGCATTTTTCGAAAAATGTAATTGAGCCCAGGACAACATAGACCGATCCTTCAGGGAATTTTTCGCCTTCAGCCTTCCGTATCAGCGCTTTTTTCCCATCTTTTTCCACCTCAAGGCCTTTTTCGCTTCGTGAAACTTTATACATTTTTTCCCCTTCTTTATATAATTACGGATAATATGTATGCACATTTCATGCCGCAATAACCGCCTTATAACACAGGTATCCCGCTGTTTTCCCCTTTATTTTTGGGAATATTTTCCATATACTATGGAAAAATCAACGGTTCTGCGGTAAAATTAAAATATAAAAAGGCTTAATTAATTATGGAAAAAATCCTATAATAATTGAAAGCGTAGGAACGACTTACAAGGAGCTGGTATATGGCGTGGTTCCCGGTTTTTCCCTTATTGCATTTTGCGGCATTCATGATTTTCATTTTTCTTGCTTTCCAGATAATGATAATTGACGGAAAATCCCCTTTGAACAGGTCCGCGGCCTGGTTGCTCGCCTGTTTTGCCCTGTGGAGCCTGGGCATGATGTTCATGTCAAACTTTTCTTCACCCGAATATTTTATACGTATCATATGGCGCATCTACTCCGCGGGCTGGATATCATTTCCTTCTTTCACCCTTCTTTTGTACATTCATCTGGCCCGCCAGTCCCGGCTCCTTTCTCGTTTTATATCGCTCCCCGTTCTTATAGTTCCTCCGGCATCATTCCTGGTCCTGAACTGTTTTGGCTTCATGATGTCCGATCCGTTCCACGACGCGTTTGGCTGGCACATAACATGGGCAAAAGGCGTCTTCCCCTATCTTTATTACGCATATTACATTTTTTATTCCCTGCTGGGACTTTTCCTCCTTATCAGATATACCGCTCATGTCAAGAACGCCCATTATAAAAAAATCTCGACGATCATCATAATCTGCACACTGGTTTCATTCCTGCTCGGCACATACCTACGTGTGATATTGCCTGTCATAATGCGCTATACCGGCGCCATACCTGATATGACAGACCTGTCCATAGTCATACTTGCTTTTTCATTTTATTATTCCGTGTCAAGCCGGGGATTTTTCAATATAACGCCCGTGACCGCGACCGACAGCATAATATCGAACATGGGCGAGGCGCTGATGCTTCTGGACGATTATTTCGAGATAGTATATGCCAACGAGGCTGCGACCGCGCTCCTTGGCTTTTCAAAAGAAGGATTCATCGGCAAAACCTACACTTCGCTTTTTGCCAACAAAAATATGGCCAACTCGTGGATAAAGCATGTCCTGATAAAGGAATCGCTGCACAGCTTTGAAACAGAGCTTCTGTCAAAATCGGGTTCGTCCATATCAGTCCTTCTTACCACTTCCCTTATAAAGGACAACAACGATATCGCGGGAGCGGTATGCATAGCCAGCGACATCAGGGAGATGAAAAAATCCGCCGAAGAGCTCAACACTCTTCATACAGCCGTCGAACAGTCGCCTTCATCCGTCGCGATAATCGGCAAGGACGGCAGGATCGCTTATTCCAACCCAAAATTTTCAGAAGTTACGGGATACAGCCACGACGAATTAATCGGCAAAAACCTGGACCTGCTCCGTTCCGAAGCCCACGGGGACCGTTTTTTTGATGAACTGTGGAAAACGGTAAATTCCGGGATGGAATGGCACGGCATAATCCAGAACAGGCACAAAGACTCCAGGCTTTTCTGGGCCTCGGAATCCCTGTCGCCCATCAAGGATGCAAAGGGGAACATAATAAGCTATATAGCCATATTTGAGGATATCACCGAACAGATGGACGCGCAGCAGAAAATTAAGGAGAGCTATGAAAAGCTGAAGGAACTCGACGTCATGAAATCCAGCTTTACATCGATGGTCTCCCACGAATTGCGCACCCCCATAACTTCCATACAGGGTTTTCTGGCGTTCCTGCTGGCTGGGGTTGCCGGAAAGATAACACCCCAGCAGAAGGAATACCTTGAGATAATAAAAAACAATTCGGACAGGCTCCTGCGCCTGATCAACGACCTGCTTGACACCGCAAAAATGGAGTCCGGAACGTTTACGATCTCAAAAAAATACATCGATATCAACGCGCTGGTGTCGGCATGCACAAAAGACCTGAGGTCGCTGCTGATCAAAAAATCCATGGGTATCTTCATCAACGGCATGGGCGAAAAGATCTATATAAAAGCGGACGAATACCGGATTTCCCAATCCCTGATAAACCTGCTGAACAACGCGATCAAATTTTCCCCGTACAATTCCACCATAACGATAACCTTAAAACAGGTGCAGGACGCGCGTGAATTGATACCTGCCCATGCGTTCAGGGGTCAGCTCGGCGAAGGGCCTTACGTTTTGATCAGCGTCTCCGACCAGGGGGCGGGCATCGATCCCGACAAACTGCGCAAGGTCTTTGAACGCTATTATCAGGCGGAAAACATCAACACGCGAACCGCCCAGGGAACCGGACTGGGCCTTAATATAGTGAAGAATATAATAGAGCTGCACGGCGGGGCGGTCTGGGCGGAATCCGGCGGACGCGGTGCCGGGGCGACCTTTGTTATGCTGCTCCCGGAAAGATAGCCGGATTAAATCATTTTCCCCTTCCTTTTCATATAGTATAATATCCCGTGAGATATTCCAAATTATTGCAGGAGGTTTTTATGCCCGTGATATCCATCAGGCCGCCGTTCAAATACTTGCTTGCCCTTCAGCTTGCGCTGATGCCTTTTTTCGCATTTTCGGAAAACCTGGTGACTAACGGCTCGTTCGCCGATCTGTCCGGCTGGACCGCCTCAAACCCGGCTTCGGTGACGGCCACTGGCGGAGCTCTTCACATTTCCAACGGCTCCACCCCCTCGTACACCGACGTTATCCAGGAAATAAAATTAACCGGCATTACCGCCCCGTGCCTTACGGTAAAGGCCGATATAAAGATAAACGGTGTGGTAAGGGGGGGCCAGGATTGGGAAATGGCCCGCGTCATGCTCCTGTTCTTCGACGCTTCAGGGACTCAGGTTGGAGGCTGGCCGGAACTGGGAAGATGGAAAGGCTCATTTGACTGGGGCAGGAAGGCCGCGGTAATTAACATTCCCGATAAAGCCGCGTCGTTAAAGGTCCAGATCCAGCTTGCCAACTGCACCGGCGAGATATTCGCAAAAGATATTTCCATCGAACCCGGGGATTCCATGGTCGTACCCCGGGATAACGACGACTTCCTTATGAACGGCTCTTTTGAATTCGGCTCCACTCTTCCCTTATACTGGGGAGGCTGGATTTCGGGAGATTCCTCCTTTGATTATCCCGGTTATGAATCCCCCACGTGCTTTAAAATAACCAACACTTCGCCGGGGTACTCGATGATAACTCAGAAGGTCGCGGTATCCCCCAAAATGTCATCAATAGAGATATCCGGATATGTAAAAACCTCGGGCGTGGCACAGGGAACAAATGTCTGGGAAAAAGCCAGGATATCAGTGGAATTCAGGGACGCCTCAGGCGCCCTTGTGGGCGGCTGGCCCCCGGTCGTGGGTGAAGCCGCGTATGATATCGCCGACTGGACCCAGTGGGTTAAAAATTATACCATTCCGGCCGGAACCACGACAATGATAGTCGGGGCCGGGCTCTTGAACTGCACCGGCACCATGTGGTTCGATTCCATCAAGCTTCGGGCCTTTGACAAAAAAGGCAAAGCGCTCATATCGGCCGATGCAAAAGGCCGGGACATGAAGAATTGGTTCGCTTTTGACGCGCCGCAGGACCCTTACAAGCCCGGCGCCATAATAGACCTAACTTCCAGCCTGGATGCCCCGGCCGGCAGGCACGGCCCCATAACCGTCACTGCGGCCGGAACTCTTGCGTTCGCGGATTCGACGCCCGCAAGGTTCTGGGGCACGAACATAGTGGGCGGCGACCTTTACCGCAGCCACGAAGAGGCCGACCTTATGGTAAAAAGACTGGCAAAACTCGGTGTAAACATAGTGCGGCTGCATCACATGGACGCTTTCTGGGCGGAACCCAACCTTTTCGCCGGCGACCGTTCAAAGGGGCTTTTTTCCCCGGATTCGCTGGACAAGTTCGATTACCTTGTTTATAAGCTTAAGGAAGCCGGCATATATGTGTTCATGGACATGCTGGTGCACAGAAAAGCGGTGAAAGAGGACGGGGTTGATGATTTCAGCGACATCCCCGCTGGTTTCAAGGAAGTGATATTTTTTGACGCAAAATTGCAGTCGCTGACCAGGGATTACATAAGCGCCCTTCTGGGCCACGTGAACCCGTATACAAAAACCGCCTATAAGGACGAGAATGCCGTGGTTTTGATGGAAATAGTAAATGAGTCATCCATTTTTTACATGGACAAAAACTCCGCGGTCCCTGCGCGTTTCAGATCGGAACTCGACGGGCTTTTCAACACTTTCCTGAAATCAAAGTATGCCACCATGGACAAATTAAGGTCCGCCTGGGGCGCGACGAACGACTCGGATATTGCCCCGGGGGAGGATTTTAGCCGGGCCACCGTAAAACGCGCCTCTTTTAATTATGACGATTCCTGGGACAAGACCGGCGGATGCGCTTCGCACGGGCGCTGCGCAGACACGAGGGAATTTTATTACGGGCTTGAAACCGCATTTTTCAGGGACTTCCACTCATATATAAAATCTCTCGGGACCAGGGCGCTGGTCGCCGGTTCCAACCACTGGGAGAAAAGCGACGCCGACCTCATGGCCAACGCCGGCGAGGATTTTATCGACCGCCACACATACTGGGACCATCCGTCCGGCGGCTGGACAATGCAGGAGAATATTTCCTTTACCGACAATCCTATGATAAAGGCAAAACAAAACAGCGTTGTGGAGCTTGCCCACCAGAGGGTGGACGGTCTTCCCTTCACTTGCAGCGAGTTCAACTCGCCGCTGCCCAACGAATTCCGGGCGGGATATCCGGTCATAATTGCCTCTTACGCCGCATTCAACGGCTGGGACGCCATGCTGCAGTTCTCCTTCTCGAACTACGCGTGGAAGAACAGCCTGGAACATTTTACGGATTTTTCCGTCTGGCCCGATACGCTCGCGTTCTGGTACCCGGCTGTAAAAATATTCCGCGGCGGGTTCGTTAAGGAAGGTAAAGAAAGGATCATAACCTATGTCCCGGCGGAAAGCGCGCTCTCATCCGAGAAGTCGTCGTTTGCCCTGGTCAACGGGGACGTCAACGCCCCGTTGCTTGCCAACTCATCCAAAACTTTCGACATGGACAGGGCCAGGCGCGACATTTCACCGGCGCTTAAAAAGGACGCGGCATTGTCCTCCACGCAGGAACTTTATTGGAATTTCAAGAAAGGGGTGTTTGAAATAGCGGCGGACGACATACAGGGCGCGGCGGGTTTCCTGAGCTCGGACAGGACTTTCAGGTTCAAAAATTTAAGGATACAATCCTCGAATATTTATGCCGCCATATTCCTCACCTCGCTGGACAACAAGCCTCTGGCTGAATCCAGGAAGTTCCTTCTTTCGACGGCGGCGCGCATGGATAACAGCGGCTCCCGTTACGACCAGGCGCACACATCGGTCATTTACGGAGGGACGGCCCCGATACTGCTGGAGCCGGTTTATTCCACCTGCACAATAATAACCTCAAAATTCAGGAAAGCAAAGGTATATACCCTGGACGCCAATAACTATATCAAAGGGGAATACGGGAATTTTACGCGCGCAGGCGGCAACTCGGTCATAATTAAGACGGATGAAAACTCAAAAGCGCTATGCTATTACATAGAATTGGAAAAATGACCGGACGATAGTTTTTTTTAATTTACCTGTCTTATGCTTATTATCGACTGGCCGGCGTCGTAGGCCCTGCCTTTTTTGACGCCTCCGGAACTTTTCGCGATATTCATTGCCGTAATGATATCGTTGGCATTTATGAGTATTTTTACTTCATTATATTTTCCCGCGCCTGCGTGTCCTTTTTTAACCGTGCATTCAAATGTCATATATCACCTCTGGGATATATATAAAGCAATAGTTATGCCGAAATAAATAAGCTATAGTTTATAGGGTTTTTATTGCCTGGAAAGATCAAAATGTGTTAACCTTTGGTTAGCATATTGTTAACTTTGTTAACGTGCTATTTAATACCCAATTTTTTCATTTTTTTCCATAACGCCACCCTTGATATGCCCAAAACTTTTGCGGTGTTCGTCCTGGAATATTTTGCCGACCTCAGGGCATCCATTATTATCCTTGCCTCGTCGGCGCCGCGGAAAACCGCCGAATGCTCCGGCTTTTTTAATAGTTCCTCGGGCAGGTACTCGGCTTTCACCTCCGGCCCTTCATATATGGTGACTATCCTCTCGATCACATTCTCAAGCTGCCGCACGTTGCCGGGCCAACCGTAAGAATTGAACATGGCCTCGGCTTCCGCCGAAAAACCCCTGAATTCCTTCCGGTTCTTTGCGGAAAATTCGCGCAGAAAATGGCCGGCCAAAAACATTATATCGGCGGCGCGTTCCCTGAGCGGCGGCATGTAAAGAGGAAGGACATAAAGCCTGTAATAAAGGTCCTCCCTGAACGCCCCCGACAGGACCAGGCTTTTGATGTCCTTATTTGTGGCGGTAATTATCCTGACATCGACTTTCAGTGTTTTTGTGCCTCCCACCCTTTCAAATTCCTTTTCCTGGACAAACCTCAGCAGTTTTACCTGCATGGAAGGTGTTATGTCCCCGATCTCGTCAAGAAATACCGTTCCTTTGTCGGCAAGCTCGAACCTTCCAGGCTTATCCCTTAATGCGCCGGTAAAAGCCCCCTTTTCATATCCAAAGAGCTCCGATTCAAGCAGCGTTTCCGGCATTGCCGCGCAGTTGACCACTATAAAAGGTTTGTCCGCCCTCTTGCCGAGCGCGTGGATCGCCCTGGCGGCGAGCTCTTTTCCGGTCCCATTCTCGCCGTGAATGAATACGGTCGAATCGGAAGCCGCGGCTTTTGCGATCATTTCCCTTACTTTTTTTATGGAATCATCCGTCCCGAGAAGCCCCATGCCGGAATCTTCGCCGGAATTTTCATGCTTTGCAACGTCCATTATGGAACGGGAAAGGTTGAAAACTATATCCACGCCGCCCTCATGTTTCAGGAACTCCTTGTAATCGTCCTTTACCCGGTCCTGCATGCCGCTCTTGACATAAATCAACCCCAGGTTATAAACGGCGTTCTTATTGTCCGAGTTCAGGAATATCGCCTTTTTAAAGCTTCCCATAGCCTCGTCAATGAGCCCTTTTCTCAGGTACGCCAGGCCGAGGTCGTTGTACACGTGCGATTTCTTCAGGTCGTCAACCCCGACCCTCAGGGCATTCCTGTAATAATTAATGGCCCCGTCATAATTGTCCTCCGCGAACATAATATCCCCCAGGTTGGCGCTTGCAAGCTCGCTACCCGGGTCGTACTTCAGCGCCATTTCAAACGAGCTGACGGCGTTCTTCCTGTCGTTAAGGTCCTTATATATCACCCCGAGGTAAAGGTATATTTCCGCAAAAAGCTGTTTTTTCCCGGGATATCTCCCTGAATAAAGCATGGAACCCGGCAGGTCTATCTCCATTTCCGGGATCACCTTCAAATTTTGGGCGGCCTGCGCGTTAAGCCCGGTGGAAATATCTATCAGTGCCATGTTAAAAAAATCTTCCCACGACCTTTTTTTTGGCGCTATCGCCTCAAAAAAAGAATATGCTTCCCTGTAGTTTCCCCTGACAAACGCAAGGTTTCCGTTCAACCTTCCCGCCATGTCGGGAGAAATCTCGTCTTCGATGGATTTTATAAGCCCGGGAAGTATGTCGTACTTTTTTTCCTTAAAGCCCGAATAAATGTCCTTTATGATGGAATCCCTTGATTTTATCGGCTTGCCGCACTTGCGGCAGTGCTTGTTGCCGGCCCCTGCCATAGCCCCGCAGTTCCCGCAGTACATTTATACGCCCCTGTTCGCATGATTTTTTTCGATCCAATCAATTCGTTGAATGGCAATGGCCGCGATCTTGGGATTGTCCTTGTATTTGGGGATTATGGATTCGTATACGCCTATCGCATCCCCCCACATCTCTTTTTTCTCGAATTCATAACCGCGGGAGAATTCCTTTTCGAACTCCATCAGCCGCTTGCGTTCGACCTCGGTAAGGTGAGTGGTAAAAAGATGGCCGACCTCGGTAAAAAATGATATGAGAAGTATGTTAACAAAATATGCCGGAAATATCCCGGCTAAAAGGAGGTTTAATACGGTGAGCATCCCCCATTCTTCCTTTTTAAGGAGCGTTTTGGGGACATTGATGAATTTTTCCCTGTTCTTTAATTCCTCTATAATAAGTTCGACTCCGCCCTCTTTTTCGGGCTTTGAGCCGCCTTCAGCGGTTTTTTTTCCCTTTTCTTCCATGTCGTCGCCCATTTATCCCCCACACCGGAGCATAAGCTAAAAACTCAAAAAAATGCGCTCAATTTATTATACATCAGTTTTTCCGGCGCATATACAGATATTTTTTCACGCCTTTCTATGGCGTTATACGCCTCAAAAAATGTTTTTATCTCCGCTTTTTTCACCCCCACGCCGGAAAAACTCACGGGCGTGTCCATTATGCCGGCCATCTCTTTTATCTCTCCGAGATTCTTCCTGTTCCTGAATACGCTTTCCTGAATGACAAGCCCCAGTGAAACATGTTCGCCGTGTAGAAAACGTTTTGCCCCGCTTACATGAGTAAGGGCGTGCGCTACGGCGTGGGCCATAAGCCCGGTTATCGTGTTTTTTCCGAGGCAGGAAATTAGGCCGGCCAGGACAACGTTGAGCCATGTAAGCTCCCTTTTCAGCTCCCTGTCCTGCCTTGCCCATCCCCCGGTCACGGTCTTTATTACCCTCTCCCTGCAGGAGAGCGCCATGTTCAGCACGGCCTCGTCAAGCATCCCGCCGTTGTTTCCGGCGGCGCCCACGGCCGCGGCAGTTTCATAAAATTTTGCGAGAGCGTCAACGGCACCGGCGGCAAAAAAACTCATCGGCAGATCATAAAATATCTCATGGTCTATTATGACCTCATCGGCCACCGGGGTATCTATTGTATCCTTATACGCGCCGTCATTATCGTACATAACCGCGACCGGGGTCATGGCGGCGCATGTGGCTGCAGATGTCGGAATGTTGATAAGTTTCAGGGACGGGATGTCTTTTTTTACAAGTTTGGCCAGGTCCATGACCTTTCCCCCGCCGAAAGCCAGCAGGCAATCCGCCCCGGATTCGGCGAGGATGCGCCTGACCCTGTAAAGCTCCCCCGGCCATACCTCGCCTCCGAAAGTAGCCGTCTTAATCCCGGGAAACGCTTCAAGCAGCGCGCGTCCGTATTTTTTCAGGACATACTTTCCCGAAAAAAGAAACGGAGCCCTTCCGGGCCCCGTCTGTATGCTGTTTATGGTCCCTTCACCCTGCGTTATCCTGGCGGGAAATGCCAGATTGTCCGCGACCGGCGCAAAATTCCCGGCAAGGTGAAAGCTTTTCATATTTACTTGTTCAACATTTCCTTATCCGCGTCTTTTTTGGAAAGGGATATTTTTCCGGAGCGTTCATCCACTCCTTTTACCTTTACCCATACCATCTGTCCCTCTTTAAGGACGTCCTCGACCCTTGCCACGCGGCTTTCGGAAAGTTCCGATATGTGGCAGAGCCCCTCGGTTCCCGGCGTTATCTCGATGAACGCGCCAAAATTCATTATTTTGATGACTTCCCCGTGGTAAAGTTTGCCTATCTCCGGCATGCCGGCCACTTCCATGATCTTTTCCTCTGCCAACTCGAGCACATCCGCGTTTGCCGCGAATACTTTAACGGAGCCGTCCTGTTCTATGTCAATCTTCGCGCCGGTCTCTTCGACTATCCTCTTGATGTTCTTTCCGCCCGGCCCGATAAGGTCCTTGATCCTTTCCTTGTTTATGGTGAGTATCTTCATCTTCGGAGCGTAACGTGACATTTCTTTCCTGGGCTCCGGCAGGCATTTCAATATCTTTTCTTCGAGTATGAAAAGCCTTGCTTTCCTTGCCTGCTCAAGCGCGTCCTTCATAAGCTGAGGGGTTACGCCTTTGATCTTGATATCCATCTGTATGGCGGTGATCCCGTCCTTTGTGCCTGCAACCTTAAAATCCATGTCGCCGAAATGATCCTCGGCTCCCTGGATGTCCGTCAATATCGCGAATTTTCCGCCCTGTTCGATGAGCCCCATGGCTATGCCCGCCACGGCTTTTTTTATGGGAACTCCGGCATCCATGAGAGCCAGCGTTCCGCCGCAAACGGAAGCCATCGATGAAGAACCGTTGGATTCAAGGATATCGGATACGACCTGGATGGTGTAAGGGAAGCTTTCCCTGTCGGGAATTACGGCTTTGAGAGCCCTTTCGGCAAGCGCGCCGTGGCCTATCTCTCTCCTGCCCGGCCCCCTCATACCCTTGACCTCGCCTACTGAAAACGGCGGAAAGTTGTACTGAAGCGTGTAGGCCTTCTTGGATTCGCCTTCAAGGTCGTCGAGCGACTGCGCGTCCTCGTCGGAACCAAGCGTCGCTATTACAAGCGCCTGCGTCTGGCCCCTTGTGAAAAGCGCCGAACCGTGCGTCCTCGGAAGGATGGTGACTTCGCATTCGATCGGCCTTATCTCATCGAATTTCCTGCCGTCCGGCCTTATGTGGTCGTTGGCTATCATGTCGCGCAGCACGTTCATTTCTATCTCTTCAAGGACGGACTTTATGTCCCTTAATTTTTCCTCGAATTTCTCCGCTCCGTATTCTTCAAGGAGTTTTCCTTTGCACGCAACCTTGACGGCCTCGATGTTGTCCTGCCGTTTCAATTTGTCGCTTTCTTTCATGGCTTTAGCTATTCCGGCCTGCGCAAGTGAAACGACATTTGATTTTACGGATTCGTCGATCTTCTTTATCTCAACTTCGCGCTTCGGTTTCCCGGCTTTTGCCTTGAGGGACTTTACGAACGCCGCTATCTTTTTGATCTCGGCATGCCCCGCCAGTATGACCTCTAGCATCTGCTCTTCGGTCAATTCCTTTGCCTCGCCCTCTATCATGGTTACCGCGGCTTCGGTGCCTGCGATCACGACGTTAACCGAGGATTTTTCTATCTCTTCGTTGGTCGGGTTGATTATTATCTGTCCGTCCACCTTGCCGACCCTTACGGCGCCCACGGGCCCGTCGAAAGGTATGTCTGATATCTCAAGCGCGGCCGCCGACCCTATAATGGCGATTATATCCGGATCGTTGATGCCGTCGAACGAGATCACCTGTGTTATTATCTGGACCTCGTTTAAATAGCCTTCGGGAAAAAGCGGCCTCAACGGCCTGTCTATAAGGCGGCATGTGAGGACCTCTTTTTCGCGGGCCTTGCCTTCCCTCTTAAAAAATCCTCCGGGAATTTTTCCGGCGGCGTAAAATTTCTCCCTGTACTCGACTGTAAGCGGAAAAAAGTCCTGCCCTTCCTTTGCCTCTTTGGCCGCCACCACCGTCGCGATCACCATTGTTTCCCCGATGGTCATTATGACGGCCCCGTCGGCCTGCTTTGCCATCCTTCCGGTTTCGAACGTGATCGTCTTCCCGGCTATTTCCACTGATTCTTTTGTGTATTGTGCCATTTGTTTACCTTACTTTCTTAGTTTTAATTTATCGATCAGGGTCTTATACCTGTCGTAGTCCACTGTCTTCAAGTAATCAAGCAGGCGCCTTCTCTTGTTGACCATCTGCAAAAGCCCGTGCCTGGAACTCAGGTCCTTCTTGTGTTTTTTTAGATGCTCGGTGAGATCGTTGATCCTCGTTGTCAGCAGCGCGACCTGTACCTCGGGTGAACCCGTGTCTTTCTCGTGCGTCTTGTAGTTCTGGATCAGTTCCTTCTTTTTCTCGTTCACTAAAGCCATTTCTTTCACCAAATCCTTTCTTTTTTTTGTTTAAACGGCCAGGATTTCGTCGGCTATTCGGAGAACCCCAGCGTTTTTAATTTTGTGCTTTACGCACAATGGACGTATAATATCATAAATAAAAAACCCTGTAAAGGCTGAAAAGGCCAAACGGTTGGTTTTTGCCCCGGTATTTTACCTGTCCAGTATCTCTTTTACCTGTTCTATCAATTCATAAGGGTCGAAGGGCTTGATGATGTAATCGTCGGCCCCAACTTTAAGGCCTTCCTCGGCATCCCCTTTTTGCCCTTTTGCCGTAAGCATTACCACTTTAATTCCGTTGTAGGACTTGTTTTCCCTGATCTTCTCGCATGTCTCATAACCGCTCATTCCGGGCATCATAATATCAAGAAGCACCAGGTTTGGCAGCGGCCCTTTTGCCAGCTTTTCCAGGCATTCTTCGCCGCTGTATGCCTCGATTATCTCATAATTGGCCAACTCCATGGCTATTTTCACTATCTTTACTATGTCAGGTTCGTCGTCCACCACCAGGATCCTTGATTTTTCAGCCATAAATGTTCCTCCTTATTTTGATATCCATCGTAAGTATATGGAAGTGCTGGCCAGAAGCATTGCCGAGGCCAGAAGAAAACATGTGAATGACAGTGCCTTTAAGAACACAAGCCCGGCTTTAAGCGAGGCGACCGCCGCCTTTAAAGGCTCCAGTTTGGCGCTGTCCTGGCCAACCGCCGCCTGCGACAGGGCATTAATGTTTGTGGAAAGCTGTGGGAGCATGGTAAAATTGGCGTAAACATGCGACGCCAGTGATACTGCCAGCACGGCGGCGGCGAACACGGGAAGCAGCCAGATTAATTTTTTCTCCCTGACTATCATGGTGAGTTTTCTAAGCGACACGCCTATTATCGCTATCGCCGCAATAAGCGTCAAAAGCCCCGCCTCGTAAAGGACCACGTCGAATTTCATTTTTGCTCCTTGTATTTCAACAGTTCGTCTATCAGGCTGTTGAATTTCAGTATCCCGGCCAGGCAAAAAACAGCGGAGATAAAAAGCAGCCCGCATGCCGCGCCCTGGATTATCATATTTGCCGCCGGGTCCTTTATCATCGGCGATGATTTTATCATCATGAGAACGGCGTAAAGAAGGATGCCCGAGGGCGCTATCATGAGGGAAGTGTGGAAAGTCGCCCTCTTAAATACCACGCTGTATCGCCTTGCAATGAAACCGAACACGAGAAATCCGGCCCAGAAAAATATCCCGCTGGCGACTGCCGCGGCGTTTATATAAAGCTGTATCAGATCGTCGGTCATTATAGTCTCCTTATAATATTGCCGCGCGTCATTTTGTGGCCGCCCATATTTTTTCTATTATTTCCTTCGCTTTGGTCCTGCCAAGTATCTCGGAGAAGGATTCTTCCAGGGCGTTAAGCAGGCTTAAAAAAGACCTCATGCCCATTTTTGTCCTGTCTATCTTCTGTTTGGCGAATTCGGTGTCCACTATAGCGGAGCCTATGTTGCCCAGGTTCTCCTTGGCTATCCTTGAAAGCTCGGGTATTTTAAAACGCAGCCTGCGCAGCAGGGCCGCGGAAACAAGGCCATAAAGCATGACTTCCGCCCTGGACTTTTCTATTCCCGAACTCTCGTAAACCGCCGCTATATTATTGTCGCCGTTAAAACCCGCAAGCAGGTTCCATTCCTCAAACGTCATATTTATTGTGATCGACTTGTCCCGTGGAAGCCTGGCAATTCTGAGGACCTCGTTTTCCGGGAACAGGATGTCTTTTACGCTTATTTTATCAAGGTATGCCGTGTATATTTCCCTGGCGCTTTCTATGATAAGGGCCTCCACGCACAGCCCGAGCGGTTTCTTCGCGGGAAGTTCCTTTTCCTCAAAATAAAAAGAGCCTTCCTCTATGGCCAGAAGCAACTGTATAAGCGCCTGCTTTTTATCCCTTGCCGGGCCGATTGACTTTTCCAGGTTCACGTCGGAGAGCTCGCCACGGTTTATCTCGGCGTACCCCTTTATCCTGCCTGAATCGACGTTAAGAAGGCCTGTTTTCCCGTAACTGCAAAGCAGCCTCAGCATGCCGGCGATACTTATGCTTGTTATTGTTCCTCTCAATTTAAGCCTCCATATTTATATATTAATATAACCTAAAAACGCCGGGCTATCAAGGCTATTTTTAGGTTATAACGGTATAACGAATTTGAAGGTCGAGCCCGTGTCTTTGCCTGCGGATTCGGCCCAAATTGTCCCGTGGTGCGCTTCGATTATGTTCTTTGAAATGTTGAGCCCGAGCCCCACGCCCTTCAGGATCCTGTTGTCGCTGTGGCTGGCCTGGTAGAACCTGTCGAATATTTTCTCAATATGCGCCTCTTCTATCCCGGAGCCGCTGTCTTTGACATACATCAAAAGATAATTGCTCCTTATGTCCAGGCCGGACGAGGCCGCGGCTTTTTTCGGGATTTCGTCAAATCCCGCCTCCCTTGCCCCTATTATTATGCTGGATCCGGCCGGTGAAAACTTTACCGCGTTGCCGATAAGGTTGGTCATGACCTGTATTATCCTGAATTCATCCAGGTCCGCCGTGACAGCCTTTAATATCCCCTCTTTTTCAAGTTTTATATTGTTTTTCGAGGCAAGCCCCGCGGTTTCCCTGATTATCCTGTCGAGAAGGGCGTCAACGTGGCTGGTGTGCCTGTCCACGGGAAATGTCCCGGACTCGATCTTTGACATGTCAAGTATGTCGTTTATGAGGTTAAGCAGCCTGTCGGAATTTGATTTTAATATTTCAACGAACTCGGACTGCTGTTTTGAAAGTGAGCCCCCGACGCCGGACATCATCAGGGTCAGGAACCCATTAATGGAAGTCACGGGCGTCCGCAGTTCATGGGATATCATGGAAATAAAATTCGCTTTCATGGCGTCCAGATCGCGCATCTTGTTCAGGGTTTCCCGCTGCCTTTCGGAGTACCTCATATTCATGGTTATATCCTCAAGGGAAAGGAGAAGTGCGTCTTCGGAATTATATTCCAGGTGGACAACCGAGAGGTAAAAATAATATTCGGTGGACACGCCGTTCAACAAAAGGTTCTTCTTGACCTCTATCCTGTAAAAGCTCTCGCCAGTCAGGAACGCTTCGTTGAAATAAAGATAAAGCGGGCATTTCTTGCACAACGGCGTTTCCATGCAGCGGCCGTGCGTATTTACGCAATTTTCGCATTTCAGGATCTCCCCGGGCCTTTTACCGGAAGCGTCGGCCTCTTCCACCCCCGTAAACCCGGTAACAGCCCTGTTGCATTTCCTTACGAGCATGTCGGGCCCCACCACGAACATCATGATAGGCGCGCCGTCAATGACATGCTGCAGGTCCACGCGGGAGTTTTCGAGGGAATCCGTGATGGCCCTGCGTTCCATGGCGTAGCGTATCGCCCTTATCAGGACCCTGCCGTCAAGGTTATCCTTTACTATATAATCCTGCGCCCCCGCCTGCAGGGCCTTTATGGACATCTCGGAATTATCGAGGCCCGTTATTATTATCACCGGAACTTTTGTCCTGGCTCCCCTGAATTTCACCAGTGTTTCTATTCCGTCGGAATCAGGCAGCCACATATCGAGCAGCACAACGTCAAATTTTTCTCCGGCTTCAATTCCGCCTTTTAGCGTGCCCGCCACGGTTATCTCAAACTCGCCCCCGCCTTCCATGCGGATGTTCTCTTTTATCAGGACTGCGTCAGTGGGGCTGTCTTCTATCAGGAGCGCTTTTACGGTCATAATGATCCGTCTTTTGAAAACTTTGTGAATTCCCCGGTGAAAGGCATTTTAATTATTGCCGTTTTTTTTCATAATTGAACCCTTTATGGGGGCAAAAAAAACAAATGAACCCCCCGCAAGCATTCTCAAAACACAATGTATGTATAATTATTATACTGCAAAAAGGAAGCTTGTCAATTTGTTCTATCCGCATTTCCCCCAGTGTTTACAGCTAAATAAATGTTTTAAGAGTGGAAGCCGTCCTTGCCCATGTATATTTTGAATTATCAAAACCCGCTGTTTTTTCCATCATCATCCCGTGATTTTCCACGGCATACCTCAATTTATACGTTAAATCGTCCGGGTCGGGCTCGGCCATCAACCCATTCCCGGTTTCGTTTCCGTATTGCATGCTTCCCGCGGGTTTCATGGAATATTTTACAAGCAGCGCATTGGAATCGTCGAGAAAATCCGTCTGCCCTCCCCAGCCGGTGGCTATGACAGGCGTGGCGCACGCAAGGGCCTCAAGATAAACCATGCCGAAACCTTCACCCCTGCTGGCCAGCACAAAACAATCCGCGTTCCTGTAAAGGCCGGCCATTTCCTCCTCCTGGAGCCCGGAAAATATGAATTTTATGTTTTTACGGCCGCGGTATTCCATTATTGACAGGTCATCGTAAGCGGATTTGCCCGGTTCATACGGAAATTTTATCACCAGTTCCACATCCGGCTTCCCGCCGAAGGCCTCGGTGAAAGCCTTCAACAGCACGTCAAGAGCCTTGCGTTTCTGCGGCATTGCGGCGCACAAAAATGTGAATTTGTCTTTTTTTTGCGGACGTCCCGCGCTGTTATAGATCGCCGGATCCACTCCGTGCGGCAGGACCCGTATTTTTTCATCCGCAACTCCGGCCGAAGAGAATATCCCCCTGTTGAATTCCGACGGGACAAAAACGAGGTCCAGGCAATTGTTTATTATGGCCGGCCAGTCGGGCGGTATGACGGTGGATTCGTAAACCAGCATGCCGTATTTTTTCGGCGATTTGATATGGCGGTAATTCACGGGATGTTCAAAGGTAAGCGTTGCCTCCGCGGGGAAGGTCCTTGTCAGGGCTCCTTCGATACTCCCGCCAAGGTCGAATCCGGCGTCGTATAAAAAACCTCGCCGTTCAAAAACATGGACCCTGTCGCCCGAGCGCATCAGCTCCCCGATTACGCACCTGCCTGCTTTTGCCCATGACGCGTACGAACGCAAAAGGCCGAAATAATTGATTTCCATCAATGATCTATACGTGGAGCAGGTGCCCCATCTTGGATTTTTTTGTCATCAGATATTTCTTGTTCATGCTGTTCGGCTTTATCTCTATGGGCTCCCTTCCTGATATCTCGAGCCCGTAGCCCTTTAACCCGATGAGCTTTTTGGGATTGTTGGTCATCAACCTCATGCTGCGCACGCCGATATCGTAAAGTATCTGCGCGCCTATCCCGTAATCGCGCATGTCGACCGGAAGGCCAAGCGCCTTGTTGGCTTCCACGGTATCAAGCCCCTGCTCGTTCTGCAGTTTGTACGCCTTTATCTTGTTCACAAGCCCTATTCCCCGGCCTTCCTGCCTCATATATAAAAGTATCCCTTTCTTTGCGTGCTTTATCCTGTCCAGCGCCGCGTGAAGCTGGTCGCCGCAGTCGCACTTGAGCGAAGAGAAAATATCGCCGGTGAGGCATTCGGAGTGAACCCTTACCAGCACGTCGTCCTTTTTCATGATATCGCCTTTGACAAGCGCAACATGCAGGTCGTGCGCCTGCTTGTCCGTATATATCATTATCCTGAAATCGCCGTATTTTGTCGGCAGGTCCGTTTCCACAAGTTTTTCAACCAGTATTTCCTTTTCCCGCCTGTAGCGTATTATGTCCTCGACGCTTATTATCTTGAGGGAGTGCTTTTGTGCAAAAACCTTTAGCTCGGGCATGCGCGCCATGGTCCCGTTGTCGTTGAGTATCTCGCATATCACTCCGGCCTTAACATCCGCGCCCGCAAAAGTCGCCAGGTCCACCGCAGCCTCCGTATGGCCGGTGCGTTCCAGCACGCCTCCGGGTTTTGCGTCAAGCGGGAATATGTGGCCCGGTTTTACAAAATCATGCGGCACTGCTTTTTTTGAAGCGGCCTTTCTTATTGTAAGCGCCCTGTCCGCCGCCGATATCCCGGTTGTCACGCCTTCCCTTGCGTCGATGGATACGGTAAATGCGGTCCTCATAGACTCCCTGTTCCTGGCGACCATCTGGTCCAGATCGAGCCGCTCCACCTGGGAGCGCTCCAATGCCAGGCATATCAGCCCGCTGGCCTGCTTTGCCATAAAAGTAATGTGCGCGGGCGTCACCTTTTCCGCAAGGCATATCAAATCGCCTTCGTTTTCCCTGCTCTCGTCATCCACGACTATTATCATCCTGCCTTTTTTCAGGTCCTTCACTGCGTCTTCAACGGCGGCTAATTTGAATTTGGTCATTTCCCGGCTCCTTTAAGATTTTTCATCCCGCATTTTTCAGGCGTTTAAGAATACATGTCAACCAGCATGCCCCGTATCCTGTCCAGGGCCGCAAGTATATCAAGGCTGTCCGCCTGCGATTCAAGCATCATTTTGGTCAGTTTTTCAAGTTCCTTGTCCACCAGATCCACTATTATATATACTTTTTTCCTGTTTATCATCAGTTTTGACGAATCCGATACCTTTACCGTGTATATTTTCCTGATGGCCTGGTCCATAAAACTCTTGACCATTTTCTTGTATTTATCCAGCTCCTCGAACGTCCTGTGGTGGGCAAGCTGTTTTGCCTGTCCGTTGATCTCCTCAATAAGCTGGTCCAGTGAAAGTTTTATCTGCTCCTCGGCCGCGTTGTCCAGTTCTTTCATAAAATTAAGGTTGTTCACCATGTCGCGGCCAACGCTTCTCGCCCCTTTTCTCCCGGCTATTCTCCTGTTTTTATTCAGCCTCGGCTTGTCGTCGTCGCCCAGCGGCCGAAACGGCTCGTTTATCCTCATGTCATCTTCCCTTTTTTATGAATTTTTCCACATACTTCCCTATGAGGTCGAATTCAAGGTTTATTTCATCGCCTGTTTTCAAGTTTTTAACCGTCGTGGACGCGAGTGTTTCCGGGATTACCGCGACCGTAAACGAAGACCCGCCGACGTTGTAAGCGGTCAGGCTTATTCCGGAAACCGTTACGGATCCTTTTTCTATGAGATACCCGGAATATTGCTCGGGGTAACCCACTTTAAGGACCGCTCCCCGCCCCGCGCTCCTGAGAGATATCACCTTTCCGGTGCAGTCAACATGGCCCTGGACAATATGTCCGCTCAAAAATTTATCCGCCGTCAAAGGGAACTCTATGTTCACCCCGTCGCCGGGTTTCCTGGACCCGGTCGTGGTGCATTTTAATGTTTCCTGGCTCACGTCGGCGGAGAATTCCCTGGCCCCCCGGAAAGAGACCGCGGTCAAACATGCGCCGTCGACGGCAATCGACATCCCCTTTTCACGGTTCATTATCGGGCGGTTCAGCGAAACTGTTATTATTTTCGCTCCGCCCGGGGAAGACTTTACCGCCCTTATCCTTCCGGTGTCATAAACTATACCGCTGAACATAGCTTATCTCTCCTTTTATCAATACGTCGTCACCGAGCCTTTTTACTTCATGGTGTTTTATATTGACCGCGTCCGCCAGTTTTTTGAGTCCCATCGGACCCGTGAGCGAAAGGCCGTCGGAGCCGATAAAGATCGGCGCCATATAAAGCCAGGCCTCGTCGTAAAGTTTTTCCCCCAGGAACGAGGCGTGTAAAGTTCCGCCGCCCTCCACCAGCATCGAGCGTATGCCCCGCGCATAAAGTTCATCGCACGCTTTTAGAAGGCCGATGCCTCCGCGCGATTCCCGGACCACGACATTTACGCCGCGCTTTATCAGTGCGTTTATTTTATTACGCGCCATCGAGGATGTAAATATAAAAATATCCCCGGGCGCCGAGTTTTTGAAAATATTGGCGTTCACCGGGATCCTGCCCCGGCTGTCGAACACCACTTTTTTGATCTTTTTTGTTTTGTCGGCCCTGCAGTCCAGGTAAGGGTCGTCTTTAAGTATGGTGCCGATGCCCGCGGCGATGGCGTCGCACTCCAGTCGCAGTGTCTGGCTGTCTTCCCGCGATTCGGGACCTGTTATCCACCGGGACTCCCCGCTGGAAAGGGCCATTTTTCCGTCAAGCGATATGCCCGCCTTCATTATTATATACGGCGATCTTTTTGTCACATTCTTTATGAAAAACCTGTTCAGGTATGCCGCCTGTTTTTCAAGCACCCCCCTTGTCGTCATTATCCCGGCGGATTCAAGGACCGAAAATCCCCTGGAATTGACGTCCGGATTGGGATCGACCATTGCGGCCACGACTTTTTTTATCCCGCTCCTTATTATGGCGTCGGTGCATGGCGGGGTCTTTTTATTTGTATGGCAGCAGGGCTCGAGGTTGACGTAAAGGGTGGCTCCCGCGGCTTTTTTTCCGGCCTTTGAAAGGGCCTCGGCCTCGGCATGCGGCATTCCTGCTTTTTTGTGCCAGCCTTCGGAAACTATCCTGTTGTCCCTGACTATCACGCATCCGACCATCGGGTTCGGGCTCGTATGCCCGGCCCCGAGTCCGGCAAGGTCCAGGGCCTTTTGCATGTAAAATTCATCCTTTTTTATCATGGCTGATTATAACACAAAATTTTTGCCATTTAGAAGCAAAATAGGGGTTGTTTTTCCTTGCAATTATCCCGCATATTTTATATTATATATCCACGTGCGGATATGGCGGAATTGGCAGACGCGCTAGATTCAGGTTCTAGTGGGCGAAAGCTTGTGTGGGTTCAAATCCCTCTATCCGCACCATTAATTTTCGGCTTTGCCGAAAATTAATTAAAAAGTCAAAATGTAAAACCAAGAATTACAATCAAAGCAATTTGAAATTATCTCGTTTATTGACTGTGTTAATTTGTCATGATTTTATAATTTGCAGGCTGTAATTTTTGGTTTTGAATTTTAAATTTTTAATTTTCAAACTCATCAATTAACTTGTTTGCCTTTTTTACCGCCTCCGGCATGACATCCTGCGGTTTTTTGTCGTTGGCCCATATCTTGTCGAGCGCCGGGAAGATGTATGAATTCAGCGACTCCTGCCATTTGTCCGTGTCCGGCGCAAAACTTCCGTAATTGACCGCATCCAGCAGGAATTTTTTTGACATGGGCGGTTTTCCGTCCAGAAACGACGTTGACTTTGCTATTTCCCTGATCGCAGGCTGGGCCAGCCCGGTCTGTGCCAGCTCTTTCTGTCCCTCTTCTCCGGCAAGAAAAGTCAGGAGTTTCCACGCTTCCTCCGGATGTTTTGTGGTGCGCAGTATTGAATAACCGCCGCCGCTTATAAGCCAGCCCCGGCCGCCTTTCGGCCCCTTAGGGAATACCTGCGCGTCCCAGTCAAATTTCACCGTTTGCCTGAAGTAAGGCGTCTTCCATATTCCCGACAGGAACATAGCGGCTTTTCCGCCTACAAAAAGGTCTGCCGCTCCGACCCCGCCCATTGCGCTCAACTGCGACGGAGAAGGCATAACCCTGTATTTATAAATAAGGTCGTGCCTGTACCGGAGCGCTTCCATCGCTTCGGGTGAATCAAGCAGGCACCTTGAGGGTTTTTTTGCGTCGTCCACCAGTTTTCCGCCGTTGGACATCACAAAAGGCTCCCATATACCCCACTCGTCGGCATAGCCGAAGGTGGTGGATCCGTCCTTGTTTTTTTTGGTCATTTTTACCGCCAGGTCGCGCATGTTATCCCAGTCCCAGCCGGCGTCGGGATATTTAACCCCGGCGGCGTCGAATATTTCCTTGTTATAGAAAACCACGCAGACCGGCGCGATATCCCGCGGCAGCACGTAAAGGTTATTGTCCACGGTGAATTTTTCAATTATTTTCGGATAAAATTTATCCAGCCGCATGCCGTCCCTTGCCGCAAAATCATTCAGCGGCAGGAGTATGCTTTTTTTTGCGTATATATAAAACTGCTCGGCGTTCACGAACATGACGTCCACTGGGTTGCCTCCGGCTATCTGTGTCAGTATCTTTTCGGTATAAGGGTCGCCCGCAGGAAGTCTTTCGAGCTTTACATCTATGCCAGGGTTGGCCTTTTTGAATTCCTCGACGCTCTTTTTTATTATTTCTATTTCCGACGTGTCGCCCCAGAAAGCGCAGCGCAGGGTGACTTTGTTCCCAAGTTTCCCGCACCCGGAAAATACCATTCCGGACAATAACGCCGATAAAGCAATCAACAAAAGCGCTTTCCTTGAACGGGTCATAAAGGCCTCCCTTATGGTTGTTTTGGATTATGATAGCATAGAAATTCAAAATTTAGAATTCAAAACCAAGAATTACAACTTACAAACCCTGAAATCAGGATAAATTATTGCAACAATTTATTGCCGTTACTTTTAAATTGTTTAATTGTAATTCTTGGTTTTGCATTTTGGCTTTTAAATTTTACTTATTCCCACCCACAACAAACAGCTTCCCTTTCTTTACCTGGCCCGTGGACTGGTTGTGTATCACAAAGTAATATATTCCCGACGATACTTTTCTTCCCATTCCGTTCCTGCCGTCC
>Ga0181535_10000558_pt1 | contig 54184 bp, 45 predicted proteins | sample PEATcosm2014_Bin_44_FD_119774 | JGI IMG/M metagenome (GOLD analysis project Ga0181535, IMG submission 119774) | Peatland microbial communities from MTU Mesocosm Facility, Houghton, MI, USA - PEATcosm2014_Bin17_30_metaG | ecosystem: Environmental > Terrestrial > Soil > Wetlands > Peat | place... | reverse complement strand
CATCGGCATCGCCGTCATTATCGGCTTCATGGTGATCTTCCAGTCGATGTACACTTCGGTGCTGGAACGGACCCGCGAGATCGGCATTCTGAAATCGATGGGCGCCTCCAACCTGACCATCGTCAACGTGGTGCTGCGTGAAACTGCGCTGCTCTCACTGGGCGGCGTCGTGGTGGGTGTTGCGGTCTCCCTTGCCATCAAATCCGCACTGGCGCACTGGCTTCCCACGCTCTATCTGGATATGAATTTGTCCTGGATCGTGAAGGGCGCGTTGATTGCGTTTGTGGGCTCTGTCTTGGGCGCGTTCTACCCGGCCTGGATGGCCGCCCGCAAGGACCCCATCGACGCCCTGGCCTACGAATAAAATCTCTCTGCCTTAAAGTGCTGGACGTCCCCAGTAAACCGTGGACTGGTATTCGATGGTCACTCGTCCGTCGTGGGCAAAGCGGCTGAAGAGTTCGCCGAGTGCTGCAATCATCGGATCGTGGTTCGGGTGGCCGGGCAGGGGAGCATAGGAGGCGGAAAGCATCCCGCCGGTCAGCTCCACGAGATCGAGATGCCTCTGGTGGCCGAAGCTGGCGGTGCGAAAGCCGCTCTCGCCAAAGAAAGGTGTCACCAGCGCGGCCAGATCGCGGCGCTCGCTGCCCCAGTGCTCCTTGTAATCGGTGCCGAATTGCTCAAGCAGTTCCTCATAAGCGGCAAGAAAGGCCGAGCCGTCGGTCAGCCGCTTGTTCCACATCAGCACAACCAGACCCTGCGGCTTGAGAATGCGCAGAAACTCGGGCCGGCAGGCATTCGCATCGAACCAATGGAATGCCTGGCCCGAGACCGCGAAATCGGCAAAGGCGTCGGGCAGCGTGGTGGCCTCGGCTGTCCCGGCCCCGACCAGAAAGCCGGGATAGCTTTCGCGGAGCGCCTCGGCCTCGGCGCGCATCTCGGCATTCGGCTCGACCGCCCAGACGCGATTGCCATGGCGCAAAAACAGCTCCGACGAGAGCCCCGTGCCGGCGCCGATGTCGGCCACCGTGGCCTCTTCGGACCATCCCGCTTCAGCGCGCAGCAGGTCGATGATTTTGTCGGGGTATCCGGGCCGATAGCGAGCATAAACTCCCGCGCGGCCGCTGAAACGGCTGGTGGAATCGAGTGTGGTATTCATCGGTATCCACTATAACTTTTGCCCATCAATAGAGTGTCAACGGGTGAGCGGTCAAACGCGATTGCCGATCCTGATTGCCCAGATGCCAGTCTCGCCCCCCGCAGCCCTTCAAGGGCGAAAAGAAGAGACCGCCGCTTGCAGATAATTACCGTTTCCAAGCGCAGGATAGAAACAGCCGGAAGAACGCGACCAGGTCTGTCAGAGATGTGCCTGGCTTATGCCCCCTGAAAAACGCCACCCCCCTACCCCCACAAAGGCCTCTTCAGGAGTGGTTGTCTGCTGCTAACTCGCATGGAATAAACAGCTTGTTATTTTTGCTAGTTGACTGATCGGTCATCAAAGACTGCGGATTTCGTTTCTTTTTGGCCTGAAACGCCGCATTTTCGGGCCTCTTCAGCCCAAAAATCAGCTTAAAAGAACCCAACTCCCGCGCTTTTCTCCGGTGCGGATATACCGGAGTCAAATACCTCACCGCAGGCGGCTAGTACACTGGTAGCGTTCGATCGGAATTTCCCATGAAGAAACTCGTCTTCAGCCTTTACGCCGTTGTCACCGTTGCCCTGATGGTATGGGGCTTCTACCAGGCGATCTACGTCGCCCCCGATGATGCCCAGCAGGGCTATGTGTTTCGCATCATTTACTATCATGTGCCCTCGGCTTCCGTCGCGTTCCTATTCTTCGCAATCAGCCTCCTCGGCTCCATCGGCTATCTAGCTTGCCGCCGCAGCCATCTTGAATGGGCGCAGGTCGCCGATGCCTGGGCGTTGTCCGGCGCCGAGGTCGGTGTCGTCTTCTGCACCGTGGTGCTGACAACTGGACCGTTGTGGGGCCGGCGCGCCTGGGGCATCTGGTGGACCTGGGACGCCCGCCTCACGACCACCCTCGTTCTCTGGCTGATTTACGTCAGCTACCTGCTGCTGCGCCGGTTTGCTGCCGGACCGCAGGTGCAGACCCTGGCCGCTGTCCTGGGCATCTTCGGCGCTCTTGACGTTCCCATCGTCTACATGTCCAACCGCTGGTGGCGAACGCAGCATCCGGCGCCGGTCTTTGGCGGCAGCGAAGGATCCGGAATGGCGCCATCCATGGCCCATGTACTTCTCTGGAACATGCTCGCATGGCTTTGCTGGGGTCTATTGATTCTTGCGCTTCGTTACTCCGTGGAACGCAAACACCAGCAGATCGCAGCGGCAGAAGCCCTGGAAGCGCTCGAAGCGAATGGTTGAATCGCCGGCAAGCACGGCCCAGACGAGAATGAAAAAGAGGAAAAGAATGGATCAAGCAGCAGTTCTCGATCACCAATTTGTCGTTGCCGCGTACTGCGTAACCTGGGCCCTTCAGCTCGGTTATCTCGCCTGGCTCGGCTTGAAATGGCGCGCGCAGAAGCGGATTGCCGCTCCCCAGGCCCGCACTCCGCGTTAAAGCTCTCTCGGCCCTGGCGGCTGTGCTCATGTGGTGCGTAGCGTGCTTTCGTTGCAAGATCGCTGCTTAATTCACTGAATTGCACCCTAAAGTCGATACAATGGCCGGCTTAAACTTTTTAAAGTCAATAAGTTGATAGCGGATCACGCAGGATCGCCGCGCTATAGCCGGTCAAGGCTGGCGGTCGTTTTCTTAGTCTGCTGGTGATTGAGGGCGGCGAGCGATTATTAAAGAAGATTCATCTTGTATTTAAAATCTTCCACATCTTGCCGATAGAGTATTTGGCACCGAACGTGCTAAGAGAACCGCGGGGGTAGTTGCTGGATGGTACCGGCTCTTACAGAAGGCACATGGAGGCTTTGGGTCTGGGTGTGACTTCCCCTGTCCGGGAAACCGGGAGAACGGAAGCGCCATGCCTGCCAACTTCGGAGAGATCGCCAACTACCACAGTCGCTTAGCCGTCCAGCACATGGCGCTTGCCGAGGCCGCGCGCGACGCCGGAGACCTCAACGCAGCAGAGTATAACCGCCAGCTTGCCGCCCGCTACATCGAGGCCGCCGAGGAGCAGAAGATGGTGATGAGTCAGGCTCCGTACCGGGGAACCGTCCTTCAAGCTCCGCGTCCCTGGACCCAAAAGCCGCCTCAGAGACTCAAGCCCGTGCGCAAGCTTGCCGACAAGCCGGCAGCAAAGGCCGTTCCCAAGCGCGCTTCCTTGGCAGTCGCCTGCTTTTCGGCCCTTCGCCGCGGTGCGGGCTCCGTCGCCACTGCCCTCCAGCAGTCCCTCTCCCACGTCAATGCCTCTCTTCAACATCTGTCGTTGCAAGATGCCCCGCCCGCTCCGCAGCTGCGCGGCTGATTTTTCGGCCGCCCCCCTCAGGCAGCTCAAACGCTACTGATCTGCGCTGTTTGTCAAACATACGAGAAAACCCGAAGTCCGCGTCTAATTCCATGAGAAATTCATAATCTTTTCCGGCAAACTCTGGAATAATAAATGCATCACAAAGAGCGAAACATAGCCAATCTTCTCTGACCGTGCGGTGTGCCAGAGCGGCGAGTTTTCCTGTCTCCGGTCCTCGCCGAACAAAGAGTTGAGTACCCAAACAGAGAACCCTTGCCGCCCAGCGGCAAGAGAGGAGAGAGTCTTGCCCACCAACTTCGGCGACATCGCCCATCATCACAGAAGGATTGCCGCCCGGTATCGTCAACTTGCCCTGATCGCGCGCAGTTGCGGCCGAATATGGGAGGCCGATTATCTCGAGCAACTGGCAGCGCGCTACTTCCAGGCTGCCCAGGAACAGAAGGCCGCAATGCGCCACGAACCGGGCGCCCTGGTTGAGAACCGGAAGCTACGCCCCTGGACCCTCATCCCGGAGCCCGGTCAACCGGCCTCGACCGGATGGGCGGCCATCCGACGGCTTCCCGGCCGGCTTGCCGGGAGCATCCGCCGTTTCATCTCGCGGCGCAGCGTGCCCATCCAAGGGGTGTCGTTGAATTAGAAACGGTATTCCCGCCAGCCGTCAGGGCAGTCTGAAGGCTTTCACGGCGATCGCATTCGGAGCGCGGCCGGCGGAGAGAAACTCAAACAGCGAGCGCGAGGCGGTGCGCACCACTGCGATGTCGTCCGAACTGGAGTCCACAACGAAGAGCAGGAGTCCGGAGCTTGAAGACGCCAGTGCGACAGGACCGTCGCCGACCCGCACCGAGCCCGCCCGCTTTCCGTCGTTGATTGCGTAGACGGTAACGTACTGGGAGTGGGAGTTGGCCACATAAAGCAGCGCATTGTCGGCCGAGACGAGACCGCGGACCGGATAGTCTCCAATCATGTACGCGCCGCCGACATCGTCTGTGCTGGTCACCACCTCGGAGATCGAGTTCGACAGCGAATTCAGAACGAAGAGCTCGCCGCCGTCAGGCTTCAGCGCCAGCTGCATCGGCGCCTGGCCTACATCAAGCAAGGCCTCAAGGCGGTCGGGCCGGGCGGTGACGGCCTCAGCATGACTGGCTTGGCTTGCGTTCGTTTCGCCTCGCGCCAGTGCGATGGCCATGATCTGATGGCCTCCCGAGCAGGCCACAAAAGCCTTGGAAGAATCGGGAAGGATGACGGCGTTGCTCGCGCCGGGGCAACCCTCGAAGACTTGGCGCACTCGGCGGGCGGCGGGGTCAATGAGGCTGACAGAGTTAGCCCCCCGATTGGCCACCACCAGCGTCTTGCTGTCCGGGGAGATGCGGGCGGTTACCGGCTCCTCGCCCGCTCCGATGGCCGCGATCTCGCGCCGCGTCTTCAGGTCCACCACCGAAATCGCGTTCGAGCCGGAGTCGGCTACGTATGCCCGTTCGCCCGCGGGATCGATATCGATCGAGACGGGCCTTCGATGGACTGAGATCATCGTCACTACGGCGTTCGTTTCCGCGTCGATTACTGAAACCGAGCCGTCTTTACCTGCCGCTCCCTTGTTGACCACGTAGACTTCGTTGCGGGTTGGGTTGACAGCGACGGCGACGGGATTCTCTCCTACCGCGATCTCCCGCTCCAGGCGCACATCCACAACATCGACCACCGTGACGGTGTTGCTGCCGCCGTTGGTCACGTAAGCGTATTCGCGATAGTTGGGCGGGTACTGCGGAAAGTCGTGGGAGCGGCAGCCGTTGAGAGCCATGGCCAGCAGCGTGAAGCCTACCAGGCGAGCGATCGGGTCGTGCGACGAGTTCATGCGCTGAATCCAGTGTTCATAGCGGTTTGATCTCGACCTCACGCTCTGGCTATCCCGACGTGGATGCCCCTGGGCAACGAGCGGCCTACCACCGGGGCGATCTGTTCGAGCTCGTCCATCATGGCGGCGAACTGAGCCGGATAAATGGATTGAGGGCCGTCGGATAGAGCCTTTTCCGGGTGGTCGTGGACCTCGACCAGGATTCCATCTCCGCCCGAGGCGACCGCTGCGCGGGCCATCGGCAGCACGCTGTCCCGCTTGCCGGTGGCGTGGCTGGGGTCGACCAGGATCGGCAGGTGACTGAGGCGCTGGATGGCCGGGATAATGCTTAGATCAAGTGTGTTGCGGGCGTGGTCCGCAAAGGTGCGCACGCCGCGTTCGCACAAAATAACCTCATAATTGCCCTCACTCATCACGTACTCGGCGGCCATCAAAAACTCTTCCAGTGTGGCCGACAAGCCTCGCTTGATCAGCACCGGCTTGCGCAGTTTTCCGGCGCGCTTGAGCAAGGAGAAGTTCTGCATGTTGCGCGCGCCGATCTGCACCACGTCGGCCCATTCGGCCACCAGGTCGAGGCTCTCGTTGTCGATGGCCTCGGTGACGATGCGCAGCCCGAAACGCTCGCGGATCTCGGCCATGATGCGCAGCGCCTCAAGGCCGAGGCCTTGAAATGCGTAAGGCGATGTGCGCGGCTTGTAGGCTCCGCCGCGGAAGAACTGCGCTCCCGAGGCGGCCACTTGTTCGGCGATGGAAAAGGCCTGCTCCTTGCTTTCGATGGAACAGGGCCCGGCGACGATCGCCAATGCGTCTCCGCCGATTGCCGCGTCGGTTCCCGCGAAGCGGACGACGGTGTCCTCTTCCTTTACATCGCGGCTGGCAAGCTTATAAGCCTTAGAGACGCGGATGACTTCCGCCACGCCAGGCAGCTCTTCCAGATTGCCGCGGTCCACCTCGCCCTGGTTGCCGGTGATGCCGATGGCGGTGCGCTGGGCTCCGGGGAGCGGGTGGGGCCGGAAACCCAACTGCTCGATATGTTCGCAAACTGCACGAATCTCTTCCGGCGTTGCCTGCGCCTTCATGACGACTAACATGGTGGCCCCTCGATCCCTCAGTCTATCGTCTGGAACCGCGAAGGGCAATTGCCGGGTGGCGGAGATTCCGGCCGTGTGGCTTGGGTGGCCGCGGAACTTTTTCCCGATTGCCGGGTTCTCACCCATGACAGCTTCCGCGATTCTCCGTCTAAGCAGGGTGAAGCGGGGGCAGGACTTAAGGCGTAGGAGAGTGAAAAATGGAACGGCCAATATTCAAGAAACTTGTTCTTCAGGCCCTTGCGTGGGCCGGACTGGTTGCCTTTTGCGGCGTGATTGCGCTGGCCCAAGATACGTCTTCGGCCGCGTCCCCAGCCGCGGCTTCCGCGCAGGCCGCGGATTCGCGCTCGGACGGCCAGATCGAGATGGATGTAGTGCATGCCCTGGATGCCTCCAAGGCGCTGAAAAACGACCTGATCACCGCAGCCACGATTCAGAGCGAGGTTACCCTCTCCGGCACCGTATCGAGCGAGGCCTCCAGCGAACTGGCGGAGTCGATTGCCGCCCATGTGGCCGGCGTAACCAAGGTTAACAACAACCTGAAGGTGGGTAATCCCCAAGCCGCGGCCAGCGCCGCCGAACCACCGGCGGCTGGCAGCGAACCCGAGGACTCGATGGCGCCCATTCCACCTGCTGCGGATGGACCGCAGGCAGCTCCGGGACAGTCCCCATATCCGGGATCAGCTCAGGGCCAACCCCAGAACCAGCCTCAGAGCCAGTCCCAGGCCCAGCTTGCTCCGCCCGACCGGCCGCAATATGTGCCGGCCAATCCTCGCATCACGCGGACACGGCCCTCCCCGCCGGCTTATGAAGAGCCTAAGGGCCCGGTGACCATCGCTCAGGGAACGCTGCTCCAATTGCGGACGGACGAGCCGATCGGGAGTAAACGCGCAAAAGACGGAACTCCGGTTGAGTTCACGGTGATCCACGATGTGGCCGCTGATGGCGTGCTGGCGATTCCTCGAGGCGCAACGGTTCACGGAGTGGTCTCCGAAGTCAAGAAGGCCGGCGAATTCGCCGGAAAGCCCGAGTTGGCGCTCACGCTGACATCGCTTGATCTCGGCGGCCAGAGCTATCCGCTCCAGACCGACCAGTTCAAGGTGATGGGGCCCGGCAAGGGCGCGCAGACAGCCAACAATGTAGTCGGCGGCGCCTTGCTTGGCACGATGATCGGCTGCATCGCTGGTCGAGGAGTTGGATGCGCCATTGGCGCCGGTGCGGGGGCGGCCGCGGGAACTGCGGCTTCAGCGGCCACTCCGGGGCCGGGTGTCTGGATTCCCGCTGAGGCGCGCGTAGACTTCCACCTGGCCGCCCCGGTGACGGTCAGTCCGGTCAGCCGGCAAGAGGCGGCCCGGCTGGCGCAGGGACTTTACCAAGGCGGTCCCAGCCTATACCGGCGTCCCGCTTACCCCTATGCGCGGCCTTATGTGGTCGGATATCCCTACGGCTATCCGCCGGTTTATTACCGGCCGTACTACATGGTTGGCGGCTACTACTACTGGCGGTAAGAGCAGCTAAACGACAGAGAGGCAGCGGGCATCCCTGAAGCCGGGATGCCCGCTGTTGATTTGTGATCGTACTTGCCTTCCATCCGCTCGGCTATAATTGCAGTGAATCGCGCCAAGCCACAATTGCGCGACAATTGCGCATTCAGCAGAATCTCTGCCCTTGAGCCTCCGGGCTGCGGAAGGGCGGCTCCAGCAGGTCTGCGCGTAGAGAGTTGAAGGTCCGAGTCCACCCATGATCCGTTTCCTGCAAAGAGACAATCGCGTAACCAAGGCATTTTTCATTGTCGTCATCGCCGCCGCTTCGGTGGGCATGGTGGTGTACCTGATTCCCGGCCTGACCGGCATGGGAGCCTCAACCACCGATACCTATGCCGTGATCTACCCCCACTGGTACAGCCGCATCCTCTCATCCGGCATGACGGTGAGCCAGCAGCGAGTGAGCCAGGCTGCCCGTCAGCAGATACAGCGCAGCCGGTACCCTGACAACCCGATGATCGAGCGCATCATCGAGCAGCAGGTTGGCCAGCAACTGGTCCAACAGCAGATCCTGCTCTCTGAAGCTGAGAAGCTGGGCATTCATGCTACCGACGCAGATGTGGTCCAATTCCTGCACCAGGGCCAGTTTGGCGAATACATCTTTCCCAAAGGTGTGCAGATCAGCGACGAGCAATATACCGCCTTCGTCACCGGGCAGTTCAACATGTCGGTCCCGCAGTTTGAGCAGGAGGTAAAGGAGAGCATTGTCATCCGCCGGCTGGAATCGCTGATTACCGCCGGGGTTTCGGTGAGCGACCAGGAGATCCGTGACAGTTATCGCAAGCAAAACATCAAGATCAAGTTTGACTATGCGGTGATCTCCTCCGACGATCTGCGCAAGCAGATCAATCCCTCGGACAGCGACCTCCAGGATTTCTTCAAGAAGAACGCCGTGCGCTATGCCACGGCGGTGCCAGAGCAGCGCCGGATCACTTACTTTGCCTTCGGCGCGGATCAACTGCCGGGCGGGGTTCCGCTGCCCAGCCAACAGGAGATCCAGCAGTACTTCACCGCGCACCAGTCTGAGTATTCGGTGCCGGAGCAGGCGCGTGCGCGCCACATCCTCATCAAGGTGGCGCCGGGAGCTGACGCCAAAACTGACGCCGCCGCCAAGGCCAAGGCCGAGGGGCTGCTCAAGCAGATTCAAGGCGGTGCAAACTTTGCCGATCTGGCTAAGCAGAACTCCGACGATCCCGGCAGCAAGGACAAGGGCGGCGAGCTGGGCTTTGCCCGTCGAGGCATGATGGTGCCTGAGTTCGACAGCGCGATCTTTACCCAGAAAATCGGCGATACGAAGATCGTGAAGACCCAGTTTGGCTATCACATCGTGCAGGTCGAGGAGCGGCAGACGGCGCACTCCCAGGCGCTCAACGAAGTTCTCCCCACAATCCAGGCGACACTGATTCGCCAGAAGTCAGCCAAAGCCCAGCAAGACTACGCGCAGGCGCTCACCTCCGAGGCCATCAAGAATGGGTTGGAAAAGACCGCCGCCGCCCACCATCTTGAAGTGGCCACCACGCCGCTGCTCGGCGTGCGGGATGTGATTGCCGCGCTGCCCGATTCCTCCCAGATCGTGGGGAAGGCTTTCCAATCCAAGCAAGGCGATCCGCCGCAGTCTGCGACTACCGGCGAGGGTTACGCCATCTTCCAGGTCAAGGAAATCACCCCGGCGCACGCGCCCGATTTTACGAGCTGGAAGAGCCACGTGGCCGACGACTACCGCGACCAGGTGCTGCCTACGATGCTGAACTTGAAGACTCAGCAACTGGCGAACAGGGCCAAGGCCTCAAACGATCTGGCCATGGCCGCCAAGGAAGTTGGCGCGACTGTCAAGACCAGCGATCTGGTAGGCGAGTCTGAACAGGTGCCTGAATTCGGCCAGGTCGGCCAGGTGGCCCCGCAGCTCTTTGACCTCGCCGTAGGCAATATCAGCGGGCCCATCAACGCCGGGAGAACAGGAGTTGTGGCGAAGATTCTCAACAAACAGGAGCCTACTGCCGAAGAGATCTCCAAGAATCTCGATCAAGCCAAGGACCAGATGCTCGATCAGCGCCGCGGGGAGGCTTTCAACGTATTCCTGAGCGCGATCATGGCTGACTACAAGAAGCACAATCGCATCCAGGTTTTCAAGCAGAAGGTCGAGGGGCTTCCCAACTCGTAATCAATAATCCATCCGCCAACGAAGAGGCCCGCAGCAGAAAAGCTGCGGGCCTCTTCGCTTTTTAACGGCTGAGAAACTTCAGCGCAGATCTTTGGTCTCGAAGGGTAGCCCGGTGAAGGTCGAGTGCTCGGGTTGAGCGTCGAGATTGGGCTCAATGTCCACATCGTGCAGATCGGCTGGCACCACCGTGACATTCCACCCATCCACCGTGATCAGGGGATCGTCGCCCTTGAAGGCGGCCAGATCGGATTCGATGGTGATGGTTTTGAATTCGTTCGCCACCAGCGAGAAGTAGTTTTCGCTGTAATAGGCCGGCAGCACGCGGTCGCCGGAGTGCTGCCGGCGCAGTTGCAGATGAGCCATCAGCGCGATATTTGCTGTTGGATTGTGCACGGTAAGCGTCAACTGGCGCTTGCCATTCGCGTCCGCGCGCGCGACCTGGAACTCGATGGGAACGGGGGGCATCTTGTCGAGATCGGTGAAAACGTCCGGGTAGCCAGGCTCGCCCCGCCAGTAGAAGTTCGTCGAAATGACCTTGCCCTGTGCATCGTCGAGTTCAAGCCTCAGGAAGTGCGTCGAGGTGAGCAGTTCCGGAAACTTCACAGTTCCAAGGCTGACGGCGGAACTGGGCTCGGCCGCCACTTTCGTGTCGTACTGAGTAGCCAGCGATCCATCGAGCAGATAAACCGAGACGTGCGCCACAGCATCGATTAGCGGCTGCGGCAGGTTATTGATCACCTCCAGGTCGCCGTCGGCTTCGTTGAACTGGATGTGCACCGGCTCACCCGCGCACTTGACCGCAAAGAGCGATGAGTTCGGTTCCAGGTCGTAGTGGTAGAGTTGCCAGACAAAGCTGGGCTGTGCCGGGTTGCTCATCCACGTGATGACGGCCGTTGCCGGGTGGAACATCTTGGCATTGCGCCCCTCGTACATCGCGCGGTAGCTCTCGTAGTTCATCATCTGAGCCTTGCGCACGAAGTCGGCAAGGTTGGCTACCTTGCCATAGCGCGCTGCCAGCACGCCTGGGTAGCTGTCACCGCGCTGCGCTCCCTTGGCCATATCGTGCTGGGCCCAGTCGTCGTCGATCGTCTCCCAATCCTTCCTGGGCATCATGCCGTGAATCGATTCAATCGTCGGCACTGAGACGGTACCTGTCTCGGTCTTGAAATAGTCGTCGGCGATGGCGTAAAACTCGCGCGGAGCCCGCCAGTAATAGGGACCGCCGGAACGGACTCCTGCGCCGTCGGTCGAACTGGGCTGGTAGCGTCGCGTCGGTTCTAGCTCGGCCAGCAGTTTGCGCAGCTCCACGTCGATCTCCGGAGGCGGGAAGCCCTCGTTGCGCGCGCACCACAAGGCGATCGAAGGATGGTTGCGGAAGCGCAGTATCTTTTCGCGCACGTTCGCAATATAAGTGGCGATGTCGGTGGGGTCGGGCCCGTCGCTCGGATTGGGCTGGAAGAACTCGTCCCACACCAGGATGCCGTACTTGTCGCAGAGCTCGTAGAAGTCCTCGCTGGTGCTCTGTCCCACCCAGTTGCGAATCAGGTTCAGATTGGCCAGTTGGTGCATGCGAATCTGCGCCTCGAGCCGCTCGCGCGGAATGCGCTTCATCGCTTCGTCGAGTCCCCAATTGCCGCCGCGGATAAAGATCGGCACGCCATTCACAGAGATCGTCAGCGTGTCGGCGCCTGGAACGCTATAGCTGATCTTCCTGACGCCAAAGCTGACATCCTGGGCATCCGACTCCTGTTTCTCCACCTTGAAGCTCAAATGCAGTTTGTAGAGATTCTGCGCGCCATAGCCGTTGGGCCACCACAGCCTCGGATGCTCGATGTGCAGCGCCGGCGTGTCTTTCGCATCGAAGCCGACCATCTGCTTGCTGTGCGCCTCAAGCTGAACCTGCTTTTCAAACGCGATTTCTTCGATGCTTCCCGAGAGCACACCCGTCACCGGCTTATCGCTGACATTTTCGACCGTCGCCTTAATTGCCACATCCGTCGAGTCGGTGCTCGGCAAAGGAAGATCGGTCGTCACCAGCGGATCCTTCACCACCACCGGCCCGGTGGCGGAGAGAAAGACCCTCTGCCAGATGCCGGTGTCACGGTCACGAATCGCCGGAATCCAATCCCAGCCGATCGTCGAGAGAAAGGTTGGCCCGTCGATCGCTGTAATGCCGCCGTTCTTTCCCGTGCCTACGCGCATCGTGTGTTCATGCGGATCGCCGGGGTTTGGCTCGGGCGTCACCAGTACAGCCACCGCGGCCTTGCTGCCCGGCTTCACGTTGGACGTGATATCGAAGATGCCGCGGACGAAGGCCCCGCGCATTGTGCCCACCTGCGCGCCATTCACCCAAACAGTTGCCGAGTAGTTGATGCCGTCGAAGTTCAGCCAGATGTGCTTCCCGTCATAGTTCTTGGGAATCTCGATTGCCGCGCGATACCAATAGGAGGTTCGCGCCAGGCTTTCCGGAATCACCTCCGGCCGGTCATTCTCACCGTAGAGCGGTTCGGGATAGACGTGATTGTTCACCAGCGTCGTCAGCACAGTACCCGGAACCGTAGCCGGATACCACCCTGCCATCGAGAAGCCCAAAGTCGAAACTTCCGCACCGGTATGCGGTACCTTGGCCACGTCCTGCAACATCCAGCCGGCGTTGAGCGCAACCGGCTCGGCGGGCTCCGGCTTCTTCGGGATGAGAGCAGCAAAGCGTGCGGGAAGCGGCCATGCCAACGGCGCAAAGGCCAACAATGCCAAAAATGAAACGAAGAATCGGCCAACTCGATTCTGCAAGGGATTAGCTCCTCGGGGAATTCCTGAAACTTCGGCGGCTTCCGCTGCCAGACAGACGGATTATAGCCGTCGAGCCGGGACCGGATGATCGGCTGCCCCATCCCGGCGATAATCAGGATATGCAATTCCAACGTTCCTCGGGAGTTCTCCTCCACATCAGCTCGCTGCCCTCCAACGGAGGCATCGGCGACCTCGGCCCCGCAGCCCATGACTTTGTCGCCTTTCTCGCCGCCGCCAAGCAGCATATCTGGCAGGTGCTGCCGCTCTGCCCCACCGGTTACGGCAACTCGCCCTATGCCGGCACCTCGGCATTCGCGGGGAATCCCTTCCTCATCAGCCTGGAAATTCTCGCGGAATGGGGATGGATCGCCCCTGAGCGTATAGCCGGCCAAGGCGGGAGCGGAGGGGCCGTCAACTTCGAAGAGATCGAGGGTCGCAAGGTCAGGCTGCTCGACGAGGCAGCGGGCAACTTTCTCGACCGCGGACCCGCTGCCACAAGCACTGAGCCGCAACTCGCCGCGCAATGGGTCCAGTATCAGGAGTTTTGTCGCCAAGAGGCAGGCTGGCTTGCTGACTACGCCCTCTATGCCGAGTTGCGCCGCCAGTTCAACACAGGTGCATGGACCGCCTGGCCTGAGCCCCTTCGCCGCCGCGAGCCTGAGGCGCTGGCCCAAGCCGCTGCTACCCATGCCCGCCGTATCGCCGAGGAGCAGGTCCTGCAATTCGCATTCTCGCTTCAGTGGAACAAGCTGCGCGAGGCCGCCGCCGAGCACAGCACACGCATCATGGGCGACCTGCCGATCTTCGTCAACATGGATTCGGCCGACGTCTGGGTGCACCCCGAGCTCTTTGAACTCGACAAGGACCTCCAGCCCATCCGCATCGCCGGCGTGCCTCCCGACTACTTCTCATCCACCGGCCAGCGCTGGGGCAACCCGCTCTATCGCTGGGACCTCCTCGCCAGCCAGGGATTCGGGTGGTGGATCGACCGCATCCGCCGAGCCTGCCAGTTTTACGACATCGTCCGCCTCGACCACTTCCGCGGCTTCGAGGCCTATTGGGCCATCCCCGCTGCTGAGAAGACGGCAGTCAAAGGTGAATGGGTCAAGGCGCCCGGTCTTGAACTCTTCCGCGCCTTGGAAACAGCGCTTGGGCCCCTGCCGCTGGTGGCTGAAGACCTGGGCCTCATCACCCGCGAGGTCATCGCTCTGCGTAGGGAACTCGACCTGCCGGGAATGAAGGTCCTTCAGTTCGGCTTCGGCGACAAGGGCGCGCACATCCACCTGCCCCACCGCTTCACTCCCGGCACCGTAGCCTACACCGGGACACATGACAACGACACAACCCTCGGCTGGTGGCAGACCGCCTCCAGAGCCGAGCGCAATGCCGTCAAAGCCTATGTGGGTCCGGTAGACAACAGTCCCGTCTGGCCGCTGATTCGCGCCTTGGAGTCAAGCGTTGCCGAGGTCGCCGTCGTCCCCGCCCAGGATCTGCTCGAACTCGGTTCCGAGGCCCGCATGAACACGCCCGCCGTAGCCTCCGGCAACTGGAGCTGGCGTGCGCCCGAGTCAGTCTGGATCCCGGAGCTAGCCGCGAAGCTGGCCTCGATGGCCGAGGTCACCGACCGCGACAACGACCCGCTCGGCGAACCAGCGGAAGACCCAGAAAGCTAGTCCTTCGTCGACTTCTCCGTACCCCATCCTTTCCGCCTTTTTCCGCGGAAAGGAAGGAGACCACGAGGCCAGAAATAATCTCTGGACACTATTATGTACATATGGGCATAATCGAAGCGTAAAGCTCGCCTTCAGACCGCTACACTGGATCGGCTCTTCTAAGAAAGACCTGTCGGCCATGCCGGATGAGGTGCAGCAGACCTTTGGATTTGCCCTGTATCATGCGCAGGTCGGCTTGCTTCACGCGGCCGCGAAGCCGCTCAAGGGATTCGGCTCAGCCGGCGTGCTTGAGGTCGCGGAAGACTGGCGCGGCGATGCCTATCGCGCCGTATACACTGTGCGATTCGCAGAGGCAGTTTACGTGCTCCACTGCTTCCAGAAGAAGTCGAAACATGGAAGCGAAACTCCCCGCAAGTATATGGACTTGATTCGTGAGCGATTGAAGGAAGCCGAAGCGCTGGCAAAAAGGAGTCAAGCGATGAAGAATGCAGAAGGCATGAATGTCTATAAGGACCTGGGCTTTCCAGACTCTGAAGAGATGCTGGTGAAGGCGCAATTGGTGGTGAAGATAGCCCACATTCTGCGCGAGCGTGGATGGAGCCAGCAGCAGGCCGCAACGGTTCTAGGGATGACGCAACCGAAGCTCTCAAAGATGCTGCGCGGCCAGTTTCGCGGCATCAGCGAAATGAAGATGATGGATTGCCTCGTGCGGCTGGGATGCGCAGTCAAGATCGTTGTCGGCCCCGGGAGCCAAGCCATAGAAGACCGCATCGAAGTGGTGGCGGCATAGGGCCCGTCACCGAACCTATCGCGTTCCGATGAACTGCGGTGAGCGGCTCTTGGGAAAGTTGTAGACTTCCGCAATCCGGTCCATCAGCGCACCGGCCTCAGCCTCGCTGACACCCGAGGCCAGGGTGCGCGTCCAGCCGTTAGCGGTGACGCAGACTTTGCTTCGGGTGTACCCAGCTCCGTCGCCATTGTTGACCCAGTAGGGCGCAATATAGCGGAGATTCTCCATTCGGCTGGTCTGAAACGTACTCGTGATCAACTCGAAGCCAAAGACCCTGCGTTGAATTGTCATTTTGGCCGCGGAAAGGGCCACGCGCGTTGTGCCCGCGAGGCTCCAGATCAACCAACCGCCGAAGAGGCACGAGGATACCGCCCAACCCACCAGTCCCCACAAATTAGTGGTGGACTGGTCCTCGCCGTTGAGTGCCTTCCGGAGCATGTACACCCCTCCAAAAATCCAGAAAGCCAACCATCCGGCCAGGAACAACTCGGTCCATCCCAACGGCGGAGGAATCTCCACGAGAATGCCTTGCTCCGTACGTTCCCACTTGAGTCCACCTGCCATTTGTTCCAGCATTGTGTGCTCTTTCTGCTTGTCTAAGTCTTACCGCGGCTCGATCTTGTGGAAGTTATAGACAGCAGTCATCTTTTCGATCAGGGCGTCAGCCTCCTGCTCGGTAATCCCAAAGGCGAATTTACGAGCCTTGGAATCTCTATCGATCTCAACCCTGCTGACGTCACTCATGAATAGCCAATCGCCATATTCTGAAGGGACAAATCGCAGGTTCCGTTGACGGCTGGTTGCGAAGGTATGCTTCCTCACCCCGATCCCCAATACGCGGCTTTGAACTGTCGTTTCAGCAGGGCTCAAAGTGAGGACGTGTTTGGTGGTGAAGAAGATCATCATCTGCATAACACCGAGGATTAAACCAACCCATATTGTGGCCACTGGCAACGGGCCAGTGACACCTCCGAGCTTGTCGAAAATTGACACGACACAAAAGGGGAGCGAAATCACGCCCATCCCAGATAAAACCGCCATAAATGGGAACCGCACAGGAATCACCACACGAATGCCATTGCCTGTCCGCTCCCACTTGAGCCTGCCAGCCAACTTCTCGAGCATCACATTCTCCAGTTGTTTTCCCGATATTACCGCGTCCGGCCCTGGGGACGACATCGACTTGCAACTGCGCCCACTTCGCCACCGTCACTTTGTTCAGCCAACCAACCTTGTTATCCTTGCTTGCAGATGGAAACTCCAGCGATTCAGACCCATGGCCTCACCCGGCATTTTGGCGCGCTCACCGCAGTTGAAGACGTGACCCTGAGCGTGGCTCCGGGACAGTTCTTCGGTTTTCTGGGGCCAAACGGGGCAGGCAAGTCCACCACCATCAAGATGCTCACCGGCCTGCTGGAGCCAACATCGGGAACCATCGAGATCCTTGGCCAGCCCTTCAGCTCCAGCGCGCTGGAGCTCAAACGGCAGATCGGCGTGGTGCCCGAAGGAATGGCGCTGCTGGGCCGCCTGACCGCGCCTGAATTCCTCCACTTCGTTGGCCGCATGTACGGCCTCGACCGCGAGACCGCTCGCCAGCGCACCGAGGAATTGCTCGACTTTATGAAGCTGGCCGACGAGAGCCGCAAGCTGGTCACCGACTTCTCCCACGGAATGCAGAAGAAGTTGGCCATGGCCGCCGCAGTGATTCACGGGCCCAAGGTGCTCTTTCTCGACGAGCCCTTTGAAGGTGTCGACGCGATTGCCGCCGGAATGCTGAAGGCCATGCTGCAAGGAATGCTGAACCGCGGCGCAACCATCTTTCTCACGACCCACGTGTTGGAGATCGTCGAGCGGCTGTGCAGCCACGTGGCCATCATTTCGCAGGGCCGCCTGGTAGCCAACGGGTCGATCGACGAACTGCGCGCCGGCGTGGCCAGCACGCTGCCCGGCTCGGGTGAGGAGCAGCGCCTGACCCTGGAAGAGATCTTCCTGTCGATCGTAGGCGCGAGCGGGCAACTGGAGCCGCAACAGGAGCTGTCATGGCTCGCCTAAAGGAGGCTGGCGAAAACAAGCTTGGCGTGAATGGGCGAGCCGATGGCCCGGAGATCAAAGCCGGCGGCGCGCGAAGCGCACATGCCCGGTCACAGTACGCAGCGATGGCCGCGCTGCGCTGGCACATCTTCGTTAATGGACTGCGCTCCAAGATGGGCGCTCTTGAATTTGGCATGCGCATGGTGGGATTTGTGATGTATGCCGGATTCGGCCTGGGCGCCGGAGCGCTGATCGGCGTGAGCGCGTACTTCGTCGCCGCCGAAAAGCAGTGGCAGTTTTTGCCGATCCTGTTTTGGGCGGTGTGCTTTCTCTGGCAATTGATTCCGGTGGTGCTGGCCTCGCTTCAGGAGCAGTTCGATCTGAGCATCCTGCTGCGATTTCCGGTGAGCTTCTGGACTTACTTCCTGCTCTACGTGGTCTTCGGGCTGGCGGATGTCTCGACGATCCTGGGCGCACTCTGCTGCCTGGGACTCTGGATCGGAATCGCCGTGGCGCGGCCGGATCTCCTTGCTTGGACGGCGGCCAGCCTGGCTGTCTTTGCGGCCTTCAATATCTTGCTGGCGCGTGCGATTTTTGCCTGGATCGACCGCTGGCTTGCCCAGCGCAAGACGCGAGAGATCGTGGGCGCAGTCTTTATGATCCTGATGCTAAGCCTGCAACTGCTCAATCCGGCCTTCCATCAGAGGAAGCATCTGGGGCGCTCCACCGTACAGGACCGGAACGAGAACTACCGTCGGATGACGGATGAGTATTTGCCTTGGCTCAAGAAAGTCCAGGCGGTGCAGCAGTGGCTGCCGCCGGGGCTTGCCGCTGGAGCGCTGGCGGAGCCTGGCGCTGCGCGGTCTGGGTCGGCTGTGGGGTCGCTTAGCCTGCTCGGGCTGTATGCGCTGGCTGCGGGAGCCGTGCTGGCGGGGCGTCTGCGGGGCGAGTTTCATGGAGAGAATCTGGGCCGGGCGCCCAAGAGGAAAAAGGAAGTCTCGGGCCAAGAAAAAACCCCCTCAAGCAGAGCCAGCGTGGCCTCGCGCGAGGGCCGGGGCTGGTCAGCGGGTTCCGGACCGATCTCCGCACTGCTTGAAAAGGATCTGCGCAATTTGCTGCGCACCCTGCCGCTGCTTTGGGCTCTGGGCATTCCGGTGCTGATGGTCCTCATCGTTGCCAGCGTCTTTCGCAACGGAGCTGCTGGAGCGGCCAGTCCCTTCACCTTTGCGCTGCCGCTCTGCGTGGCCTACGCGTTGCTGGGTTTCACGCAGTTCTTCTACAACAATCTCGGCACAGAGGGTGCTGGGATACAATTGCTGTTTCTTTCGCCGACGCCCATCCGAACCGTGGTGTTGGCCAAGAATCTCTTTCATGCCATGCTCTTCGGTTTAGACGCGCTGCTGGCAGCGATTCTCACCACGCTCCGGCTGGGCCGGCCCGGCGGAGCAATGGTGGCAGCCACGGTGGCATGGCTGCTCTTTGCGCTGCCCTGCAACCTGGCGGCGGGCAACATCCTCTCACTAGCCATGCCCTATCGCGTCAATCCAGGCCGGATCTCGCGGCAACGGGGATCGCAGTCCAATGCGCTGATCAGCCTGCTGATTGAGTTGGCGGTGATGGGCGTGGGTGCCGCAGTCTTCTCTCTGTCCTGGTACCTGGGTGATCCTTGGATGGCAGTGCCGGTTTTTGTGGCATTGGCTGGGGCAGCGTTTTTTGTCTGGCTGCGCGTGCTCGCGAATGTCGACGGGATGGCCAACCGGCGCAGAGATAGTCTGATTGCGACGCTGATGAAAAGCAGTTGATAGGGAACAGGGAATAGAAGGACCCTGGATGGGCATGCGGCTCTCGATGTTGACGCGGGAGATTCCTGGCCCTATCTCGATGTGGGATGGCGAGCAATCGGACCACTTTAAGTGAACCCAGCCATTATGCCCGCGGTCACCGGCCGATCCTAATCCCTAATCCCTGTTCCCTGCATTTAGAAGGGTATGTCGTCGTCGGAGATCTCCGTCTGTTGCACGTAATCGTCCGAGCCGCCCGCGGCCGCCGGGGGGCGCTGGTCGAAGTTGGCCGAAGAACTGGAGGAACTCGCCGCCTTACTGTATCCCCCTCCGCCACTCGCGCCATCCTCGCGGCCTGAAAGCAGCGACAGGTCACTGACGATGATTTCGGTCCGGTAGACCTTCTTCTTAGTGTCCTTGTCCTCCCAAGTACGCGTGTTCAGCCGGCCCTCGACAAACAACTTGCTGCCTTTCTTGACGTAATCCCTCACAATCTCGGCCAATTTGGAGTAGGCGACGACGTTGTGCCACTCGGTTTTGTCGGTCCAGTTTCCGGACGCGTCCTTTTGCCGTTCGCTGGTCGCCAAGCCGAAGTTGGCAACCATCGTGCCGTTGGGAGTGGCGCGGATCTCGGGATCCTTGCCCACATTTCCTAAAAGAAAGACCTTGTTCACGCTTCGTGCCATGTTGTTCGACTCCAATCATCGAGAAGAATAACAGAGGAGAGGCGTGGACGGGCGGTGGAGTCAAGTTGACCAGGCCCTATTTCTCACTGGCCCCCTTGACGGTGGCCGCCGTGGTCAAGGGGGCCGAGAGTAAATAGCAGTCTCCAGGGCTAGAAATCCGCAACTTCATTTTCCGCTTCATCGCCGTCGCCATAATTGCCATCGCCGAAATTGAGTGGAGGCTGGGGAATCATGGCAACGGCCTTTTCCGGCGCTGTGTAGACCTTTTGGCCTCCCATGTAAGTTGCTTCGAGGACGATGTCCTTAATCGTATCGGGCGCGACCTTGCGCGGATCCTTTTGGAGAACCACAAAATCCGCCAGTTTTCCTGCAGCGATCGAGCCCTTGGTCTTCTCCTCGAATGTGGCGTAGGCTCCGTCGAGCGTCCAGACTTTGATCGCCTCATCGACGCTGACCTTCTGGTTTTCTCCAACCGCGACTCCCTGGGAGCTCTTGCGCGTCACCATGTCCTGGATTCGCAGCAAAGGATAGGCCGCCGAGATTGGGGAATCGGAATGGCCGGCAACATGGATGCCCATGTCGATCGCGGTGCGATAGGCGTGCATTGTCGCGAGACGCTCCGGTCCGTACGAGGCAAGGATATTCCCGTACTCCCACATATAGGAATGAAAAACCAGAATCACGCCGTCCTTCTTGGCGCGATCGAGCAGTGCCTGGTTCATCACGCTTGCGTGTTCAATGCGCCAGCGGGCATCGGGACGGGGGTTCTTGGCCGCAGCTCTTTCGATGGCCGTGAGCATCATGTCGATTTCGCGGTCGCCATTGGAGTGAGTCGCAACCTGCCACCCGGCGTCCCACCACTTCTGAACATCCTCGTCGAGTTTCTCCTGATTCCGCGCCGGGGGGATGCCGAAGTAATTGGGCCGGTCGGAGTACGACTGACTCAGCCATGCGGTACGCCCACTGAGCGAGTTGCCTTGAAAGTTTTTGAGCGACGAGATGCGAAGACGATCGTCGCCGAAGCCGCGCTCTATTCCCGCTGCCGAGAGCTCGTCGAAAGATCCCACAGAGAACATGAACCCGACCCGGACCGGATTTCCCTGATCCCGCAACTCCTGCATCATGCGGAAGGAAGACGGGCTCCCTCCGGCAATCCCCACGCTGGTGATGCCCCTTGCCGAGTATTGCCGGAAGCAGTTCAGGTAGCCTTGAAGCTCCTGGTCGTGCGGGATCGCCATTCTGTCATTGGAGCCGGCATCGCGCTGATCGCGGCCCGCTGGCTTTGCGTCGGAGCTGCCTGCCTTTTCATCGGAGCTGCCGCTGCGCTGTTCGCGGCGGCCTCTGGAAAGCACACTGCGCCCGCTTTCACGCAAAACGCCGTTGGGGGTGCCGTCGGGATCGCGGTCAAGAGCGCCGCCCGGCGGATCCGCCGTCTCCTTAGTCACGCCGGCTGCCTCCAGCATGAAGCTGTTCACAACGGTGATGTGGCCGGAGCCGTGAGTGATCGACACAGGCTGGGTCGTCGAGACCTTATCCAGGTCGTGCCGGTTGGGATGACGGCCCAGCGAAACATCGTTGTATCCATATCCATTAATCGCTTTGCCTGGAGGAGTGATCGCGGCCTTCCGCTTCAGCGCGGCGACAAGGTCGTCCATGGTCTTGACCCGGTCGGCGCCGAGCCACACCCTGTAATACGGCGAGTCCTCATCGAAGATGGCCTGCGGATGCAGGTGCGCATCGTTGAACCCCGGAGTCACCGTCATTCCCTTGAGGTCGATGATCTGGGTAGTGGGCGTCTTAAGCTTGAGGATCTCGGCGTTTGTTCCAACCGCGGTGAATCGTCCGTTATCGATGGCAAAGGCCTGAGCCGCGGGATGCGCGGCATCGACAGTTATCACATTGGCGTTGATCACGATAGTTTCGGCGGCGCGCGCCATGGTCGCAAAGTATGCGAAGCCGGCAATCAGCGCGAAGCACAAACAAAGTCGTCTGCTCATGGATCTCTCCAGTCCGTTGAGGCGATATCCTCAGGTCCCCAGGACATATTTGCATTCCCGTATGTAGCGATAGTAACGAGTCGCTGAGCGCGAAGTGTGAACGCGGAATGAAAGGATGCGCGTTTAAGCGCAATCAACGCAGGATCGATTTGGTTGGGTATCGCCAAGGTCTTCAGGGACGTATCCGAGCGGGGTTCTTGGACCTGATCCGTAAATTGAGAAAGGGAGGCAGCGCCGGTCTCCGGACCGGCTGTACTGGCGACGTCCACGCCGCCAGACTTCGCCTGTGGGTCTGGAGACCCGCAGGACAGCCGACCTGGAGGTCGGCACTACCGATTTACAGATAGGCTCTCAGTTGGCCGCTGCGCAAGGCTCCGGCTGCGGAACCTTCCCGTCAGTCTGACGAGCCGCGCCGCTGGAGGGCTTCAGATTCCAGATCGGGATCAGCGCCGCGGCACCCAAAAACACAGCTCCGGCAAGTACAAAAAAGAGGGCGTCCCATCCAAAGCGCTGGCTCACGTAGACGACTACATACGGCGAGAAGATCGCGCCCACGTGCCCGATGCCGTCTACCAATCCCGACGCGGTTGCCGCGGCCTCGGCCTCGCCGATGTCCTGTGCTCCGGCGCCGGAGATCAGAGTGTCCGGGCCAAAGGAGAAGATGCCGGCCAGCGAGATCGCTATCGCCGTGCCCACGAGCCCAAATTTAGTGAGTGCCGGCTCGGCCAAAAGGACGACGCCGAAGCCGCACAGCATGATTGCGGCCACGGGGGCGCGGCGCGACTGGATGAAACGATCCGAGATGTAACCCGCCAACACCGCGCCGGCAATGCCGATTAACTCGTACAGGGAGGAAAGATAGCCCGAAGCCTGCAAGCTGTACTTGAGGCCGCTCACCATGTAGAGCGGCAGCCAGAACATCAGAGCGTACCGGCAGAGCGTGAGGAAGAAATACGAAGTGCCGATCAGCCATAAGGCAGGTTTGCTCAATAAGTCGGCCAGTGCGCCCCAGCTCGTGTGGCTCGCATGCGACGCGGTCGAACTTGCCCCCAAGCGGGAGAAAGTCTTCGTTCCCTCAGGCTCCTCCCTGACGCCAGCGAAGAACAAGACTGTAATCATCAGCAGGAGCAGTGCCGGGAACCAGAAGCCGCGACGCCAGCCGAGCTCGGGAAACAGCCAAGGCTGTGTAACTGTCCAGGTTGCGAAGGCCGTTGCCAGGAAGCCGCCGAGAACATAGTTCGTGCACCACCAGGACATAACGATTCCGCGATTCCCGCCCCGGAACCAGATGGCCATCGTCTTCACCAGCCCTGACCAGCCGGACGACTGCCCCAAGCCGTTCAGACAAGCGAGTATCAGCAGCCATATCAAGGAGGCGTGAGCGCCCATCAGAAAATTGCAGGCCACTACTAGTACAAGGCCTGCGCCAACGACGCGCTTGGCCCCAATACGGTCCGAGAGGGGCCCGCAGCAAAATTGGCCGATGGCATAAAGCACGCTGTAGCCGAAGACGATGTTTGCCAGGTCCATGCCTCGAAGCCCTGAGACGCTGTTCAGCAGGGGCAGAACGATGCTCAGGTTCTTGCGGCAGAGATAAAAGCCGGCGTAGGCGAGCCAGGTTAGTACGAAGATCCGGCGCTGGCTGGAAGAGAAGTTCATCGGGGCTCCTGACCCACTCTGGGTCTAGACTGAACGGTTGCGCTCGAAGAGGATGCGAAGCCCATCGAGCGTGAGCATGTCGTCGATTTCGGCGATATAACGAGAGTCTTCGGCGATCATGCGGGCAAGACCGCCGGTGGCGACGACCCGCGGCTGGCAGCCCAGCTCGGCGAAGATACGCGCAAGGACTCCGTCGACAAGGCCGATGTATCCGAAGTAGAGCCCACTCTGCAGATGCCCGAGAGTGCTTGTGCCGATGACCTTGGCTGGCCGTTTGATATCGACCCTGCTCAACCGCGCCGCTTTTGAAAAGAGAGCATCGGCACTGATGCCAAGGCCCGGCGCAATCGCTCCGCCCAGATATTCGCCGCGCTCGGAGATGACTTCAAACTTGGTTGCGGTGCCGAAGTTCACCACGATGCATGGGCCGCCGTAACGCTCGAATGCGGCGATGGAGTCGGCCAGCCGGTCGGCGCCCAACTCGGCGGGGTTATCCACCAGAATGGGCATCCCTGTCTTGATCCCCGGCTCAACGAAGAGCGGCTCAAGGTGAAAGTAGGTTTGGCAGACCTGGACCAGCGTTGACTCGACCGGCGGCACCACCGAGGAGATGATGATGTGCGTCACCTGCTTGGGGGTCATGCCATTCATCTGAAAGAGATTCACGAAGAGCAGGCCGTACTCGTCGGCAGTCTGGCTGCGAGGCGTTGTAAGGCGCCAGTGGGCGGCCAAAGCGGGTTGCTGGCCATCCAGCCGGTAAAGACCGAGTTTTGTGTTGGTATTGCCTACATCGATGGCAAGTAGCATGGGTCAGCTCATTTCTGAATAACTTCTTGAAAGAGGGAGAGGGTCACGGAGAATGATCTCCGCGACCTCACCCATGGATGAAACGCAACGATCAGCCGAAGGATCGAAAGAGCCGATGAGGATGGACGGCAAGTGTGCAGCTCGGGCTGCTGCGATGTCCAGCCGGACGCTGTCCCCAATCATCCAGGCAGCGCTGGAGCAGCCGAGCGAGTTTAGAACGACTTCAAGAAAAGCAGGGTTCGGCTTTTCCACGCCCATCTGAGCCGAACAGAAGATTCTTTCAAAGTAGGAGCTTAGTCCTAGTGCCGCGACAAGGCCGGGCAACTCCGGAACATGATTGGAGACAATCACGTGTTTCCATCCCGCATTTCGTAGCGCTTTCAACGCATCATCCACTCCATCGATGATCTGCCATGCATCTCGCCGGATGAACTCGCCGCGCACAGATTCGATGATCGATACCCGTTTGCCGGAGTCGATGCCCAGTCCGGCCAGAGCACGAAAGAAAACTGGATTCAACTGGTCCCACCAGGCTTGCGGTGAATCGATGTAACGATGTTCGATCTCGGGTGTATGCCAGGGGAATCCACAGTGGAGATAGGGCCTCACCATGTCGAGAGATAAGTCCATGCCGGGAAGATGAAGAAGGATGGCGTCGCGAAGCGCTCCAGCCCACATGCCGTCGCGATAGGCCAACGTGCCGTCAAAATCCCAGAGCAGGTAGCGATTCACGCACCGAACCAGCCTTTCCGACTTGCCTCTTCGAGATGGGCTTCGAGATACTCCCAAAGCGGCGGGCATCCGGCGCGGATGGGCGGTTCGTTACGGCGCACGACGCGATCATAGCTTATTCCGTTATCGCGCCAGCTTTGACCGTTGTTGGCCAGATTCAGCAATATCGGCATGGCCCTGTCTATTGCATGCGCAAAATGGGCTTCGGATGTGTTCCCATCGTCGAACTCCCGCCACAGAGACAGAAACTCCTCAGCAGGTCCATCAGGAAGCATACCGAAGATTCGCGCAACTGCTCTTAATTCGGCGGCCTTGCGTTCTTCTCGTCCCTCGTCGACGTAGACCATCGTGTCTCCAGTATCGATTTCACCGATGTCATGGACCAGGAGCATCTTGATCACTCGGCTTATGTCGATCGCTGGACCGGCGAAGCGCCCAATCGAAATGGCAAACAGTGCAAGCTGCCAACTGTGCTCTGCGGAGTTCTCATAGCGGTCAAGTCCGAGAGGACGAGTCTTGCGCGTCACCGACTTGAGTTTGTCCACTTCGAGGATAAAATCGACGATGCGTTGCATTCAGTTGCTTCCACCACGGGAACTGCTCGCCGTTGCCGCCGCAGTCGCGTAGGCTGCTGGAAATGCCAAGTTCTCTGCGGGATCGTATGGATCGAGAAGAAATGTTGCGCAGACCGGGAAATGATCGGAAGGGTAATGTCCGTTGGCGGCGTGGGTGACGGTCTCGGCTGCCACGGTCTCTCCGGTGTTGCGATGAAGAATCCAGTCCAGCCTTCTAGATCCCTTGAATCGCCCAAAGCCATGGAACGTGCCTTCCGGCCCTTCAGTCTCATGCGCGGTGATCCATGCATCTTGGAGTTTGCCTGTCAGCATGGAGTGAACCTCTCCTTCGGCGGGCGCGTTGAAGTCGCCGGTGAGCAAGAGCGGCAGCTCCGGCGGCAGCGTTGCTATCGTCTGCAACAGCACGAGCGTCGATTGGCGGCGTGCCTCGTCGGCGCCACGGCCATAGGGCAAATGGGTATTCAAGATAAGAATGTCGGAGCCCACGGCTGGGCGCAGTCTGCCCCAGGTGACCATGCGCGGCTTTGGAATCTCCCAATCGCTGGAGCCTGGAATCTCAGGCGTTCGAGAGAACCATTTTTCACCGCAGTCGATGAGCGAGAATCTCTGCCGGTCAAAGAAGATGGTGTTGTGTTTGTCGCGATCGTCTCCGTAGCGTCCGCGGCCAAAGCAATTGAAGGACGGAATCCGGTCGAGAATGAAAACCGTCTGCTCGGCATGGATCTCCTGGGCGCCGAGTAGATCCGGTGAGCACAACTGAATCGTCTCGACAAGCAAATCCCGGCGCTGTTCCCAGGCCTGAGCGGGGTCTTCGACATCCATCTGCAAAACGTTGAACGACATGACCCGCAGACAGTCGAAATCGGTCATATGAGATTGCCCATAGCCGAACTGTAAAGCGAAGGGCTGGACCGGGGTGTCAAACGAATATAAATACTTGACGCCGAAGCAATGAGATTTGCCCGCGAAGCGCGATTTGGAAAGTCGGCTCCAACTTCGCGGCCAGTTCTGCTTGCGTGGCAGGCAAGACCAAGCGCCTAATTCCGCGGCAACCTGGTACTGGTTCCCTAACCTCTTCAAGATGGCTGAAATACGTCTCTCAGGAGTTAAAGCCCTTAATTCTATTGCTTCTTTTGCGGTAAGGCTGAAGCCGTGCCCTTGCAAGACCCACGTATGCAACCAGCTCTAGCTGCGTTTGGCTGTCAGAGGAGGTTGAGAATCGTCGGGTTGCGCTTCGTCGTATGCCGGTTCCGCCACCAGGTTTGTCGCTGACCTTTGAAGTAGCTTCTCCCGTTCACTTTGCATCGCACTGTATATCTCGTCGAGGATTTGCAGGGCCTGCTGTCCCGCTTCGCCGGCGAAGGCATTGCGCATCAGTTCGCGCATAGGCTGCCAATCCTCTGAGAGCCGCTGCATCACGGTTTGTCCATGCGCGGTGAGGAACAGAAGGCGCACGCGGCCATCGCTGGCGCAGGCCTTGCGCCGCAGGATTCCACGCTTCTCAAGCAAAGTGACCATTGCGGTTACGGTGTTGGGCTCGGCGAAGATCTCGTTGGTCACGTCGGCCTGCCGAATGCCCGGATGCCTTTGCACCGCGAGCATCAGGGAATACTGTTCGGTGGTCAGCCGATAGGGGCTGAACATGGCGTCGCCGCATCGGCAGATCGAAAGAAAAGCTCTGCGCAGCCGGCGGACCACATGCAAAGAGCTTTCCCGCGAAGGTTGCACCGAAAGAGCCGCATCGGGAGCGATCTGTTCTTCATTCATCAGGGACATTGCGTTCCATTCGGTCCTCGACCGCCAGTTATTAGCGGGGAGGATTGTGGAAAACTCGTGTGTGAACTACCGCTCCGGCCTGCCTGCATTCCCAAGTCGTCTCGATGCAGGCCGTTCGACGATAAACCGCCAGCCAATTTCGCCGCAATTCCTTGCCGATGCTTCACTTGCACCTAAGCCCGCACGATAAGGAATGACGCAATCTTGGAGTATATCAGAGAAATCAAGGGCTCACACATTAACACAGTAGATATGATTCGTATACGAATAATTAACCGAATCATCACACCGCAACAATACTGGATGCCTACACTCCGCTCATAACCACCCTGCAATTGTCTCTGTCCGCCAACGAGACAGGGCCAATCTCAACCGATCGCAAGGAGCATGGCAATGCCATCCGAATTGCGGCACGCAGAGCCGGATGCAATCCAGTCTCCATCGGTGTGTGAGGGGGAGATCGGAAATCGAAGTAGCGCCTCATGACGATTGCCGGTCATGGAGCAAGCAACACACCGCGATCGATCGTCTCTGGAATGACGCGATCAAGTACTTCACTTTGAATGGGAGCAATCCAATGCGATCTATCTTCTGCCAGATGCGAACTTACCTCATTGCAGGTGTGTTCCTGTTGGCCGCTTGTTTCGGAACGCAGCTCTTTGCACAGAGCGCGGTCGTCAGCGGTCAGGTTGCCGACGCCAGCGGCGCAGCCGTAAAAGGCGCCACCATCACTCTTCTCCGGCCATCTACAGATGTGAAGACCACAACGGTCAGCGACGCCAGCGGTATCTTCATCCTGCCGCCGGTTCCGCCCGGTCATTATGAAATCACGGTGGCGGCAACGGGATTTGAGCCCTGGAAGGACACCGGTATCGTGCTCGAGATCGGCGAGCAAAAGGCTGTGAACGCGGTGCTTCTGATCGGGTCGGTGAATCAGACCGTGACTGTAAGTGACGCGCCGGCGGAGTTGCAAGTTGAAAACGCGGATCGCAGCACGCTGCTGGAGCCGACCTTTATCGAAGACCTTCCGCTCGATCCGCGCAACCCGCTGCAACTGATCTCGGCGACGATCGGCGTTACCTCGAACGACGGTCAGATCACCTCCGGTACAAACACCACCACGGAGAGCACGACCAATCAATTCCGTATCAACGGCGCACATATGACCACCACCGATTTGTTGATCGACGGCGGCGCGGACATGGTTGCCTATAACAGCCAGGCCGCGGGCATCCCCGGCGTGGATGCGACGCAGGAGTTTCGCGTGCTGACCTCGGCCTACGCGCCCGAGTATGGCTACACCAGCGGCGGTATCGTCGATTTCTCGCTCAAATCCGGCACCAATACCGTCCATGGCGGCGGCTGGGAATATGACCGCCAGGCCTTCATGGATGCCAACGGCCACAACGCCAATGTGGCGAGCATTGCGAAACCTCCATTGCACAGAGACCAGTTCGGCGGCCAGTTCGGCGGGCCGATCATCATCCCCAAGCTCTACCACGGACGCGACAAGACTTTCTTCTACTTCTCCTACGAAGGGCTGCGCGACACCTTCGAGCAGGCGGGCGGCTATAGCGCGCTGGTGCCGACGGACGCGATGATCGGCCGCAACGGACTGCCCGGCGGCGACTTCTCTGCCGCGACCAACAGCGCCAATTACCCGATTACGGGAATCTCAGTTTACGATCCGACGAAGCTTGTGAGCGGCAAGCGCGTGCAGTTTCCAAACAACATTATCCCGGCGAACAGGCTCGATCCTGTTGCAACGAAGCTGCTCTCGATGTACCCCTCTCCGACGCCGGGGTATTTCCAGCAGTCCAATGGCGCTTACAACTACTTCAACCCGGCCACGGAGACGGATATCGACGACAGCATCGATCTCCGCATCGATCATAAGTGGAGCGACAAACACAACATGTTTGGCCACTTCGACCGCTTCAGCAACTACATCAAAAACCCCGATGAATACGGTCCTACCGGCCTGGGCCACGAGCAGGAACCGACCAACTCGGACGACCGCATTCCCGGCTACCATGCGCTGGTCAACCACACCTGGACCGTCAAGAACAACCTGATCTTCAATCACCATGGCACCTGGGGGCATAGCGAATCGAACCGTGCATCGGTATTGCCGCTCTCGCCGAGCACAGTCTTCGGTTTCAATGCCGCAGCCGCGCCTGCCAGAACCAACACCTTCACTCCGCAGGTTGAGTCGGTCTCTGGCCAGCTCTCCACTATCGGCAACTCCGAGCCATTGGAGACTAACAAATCATCGGTCTACCAATATCAGGCCGATCTAAGCTGGCTCAGAGGAAAGCACACCTTCAAGATGGGAACCGATCTACGGCACTACTTCGTACAGCACTGGGATCCGCAACTGCTGACGCTCACGGGGAGCAAAGCCCTGACCGGCGGCCCGAATCCCACCTCGACCAACACAAACGGCAGCGCCATTGCCGAACTCATGCTCGGCTTTACCCCCGTTCTGAGCGGTTATGAACCCCTGGTGACCATTCGCGATCAGGTGTATTTCGTCTACGGCGAGGACACCTACAAGATCACTCCGAAACTGACGGCAACCTACGGCGTCCGCTGGGGCGTGATCAACAGTTGGAAGTCAGACGGCAACATCCTGAACTATCTGGACCTCACTTCGGCCTCTCCGATCCAATTCGCAGCCAACCCCTATTTCACAAGCTTGACTGGCGGCATGGGCATTCCCGGCGTCAGCACCTCGTCTCGCAACCTGCAACAGGCCGGCATGGCGCACATCGAGCCTCGCCTTGGAATCGCTTATGCGATGAATGAAAAGACGGTCATTCATGCCGGCTTTGGCATCTTCCGCCATCCGCAGGCGTCGGAGGCATCGTACTCCGAGTTGGGTGGCTCAGCGCGCATCTCCACCGCGGTAAGCAACCAGTCTGTCGGCGGAAACTATGTAATCGCGCCTGGATCGAGCACCACCTCCACCGGCTGCGGCGCACCCCCTGGCGCCTGCTATACATTGGGGAACCCGTTCTTCTCCAGCCCCGGCCAGGCTCCTCCCGCTCCCTATGGAGACAATCCATCTCCGCTGGCTGGAAACAACACTGCGAGCGGTCCGCTGAGCATCGAAGCCGGACAGAGTGTCTCCGGCGACTTGCGCCAGCAGACCGGTCCGTACCAGGAGGTATCTTCTCTCGACGTACAGCGCGTGCTGCCGGCTCACTTCGTTGTTAGCGTGGGCTACATCCTCAATCAAGGCGTTCGCCTGCGGTCCGCCATACAGCTAGATCAGGTCTCCGACTCCGTGCTGGCTCAGTGCGTGACCGGTGCCACCGTTGCGGGCAAGGCCGTGGCCGGCGACCCATCCGGGAAGACCTGCCCTGCGCTGACCACCAACGTTCCCAATCCCTTTTACGGCTCCATCACCGACGCTAGCTCGAATTTCCAGTATCCTGCCACAACGCCGGCCGGTTACTTGCAACGCGCTTATCCTCAGTTTGCGAAGTTCAACGCACTCGACGTGGGCTGGGGACATGCTTCCTATAACGCGTTGCAGGTTACGGCCCAGCACCGCCAGGCCAACGGCCTCTCGGTTCTGGTGGGCTACACCTATAGCAAGGAGATCGATCAAACCGGCGATAGCGGCAGCACAGCCTACATTCAGGACAACGGCTGCCACGCCTGCGAACGCTCCGTCGGCGAGATGGACGCGACGCACAACTTCACAGAGAACACGGTGTATGAGCTGCCCTTTGGTCACAGCCACACGTTCCTCAACAACGGCATTGCAGCGGTTCTGGCTGGCGGCTGGCAGTTAGGCGATGCCTACAAATTCTACAGCGGCCTGCCGGTTCAGCTCACTCAGTCCTCTACCGCGCTGATCGGCAACGCGGCGATTCGCCCAACGGTCGTCTCCGGCGCAAGCCTCAAGCCGACCTCTAGCACGCAGGCCTTCAACCCCGCGGCTTTCACCGTCACACCGGCATACATGTTCGGCAACGCGCCCCGGTATGACTCTCAAATCCGCTATCCCAACTACTCTAACCTTGACGCTTTCGTGCAGAAGGAAACCAAGTTCAAGGGGGAACGGATGAGCGTCTTGTTCCGCTTCGAACTGCTCAACGCGCCCAACCACGTGATCATGGGCGCCCCCGCCGTCAACGCGAGCACAGCGTCGACCTTCGGCAACAAGTCCACCTCGCAAGTCAACCTGCCGCGCGAAGGCCAGCTGAGCGCGCGGTTCACGTTCTAACCAAATCCATCCAACTGCCGGCGGCTCAGGCCGCCGGCAGTGCCGTTTTTCCCAAGGCGTGTTTTTTGCGCGAAAACCAACCACAAGGACACCCGATGACCGGCGAAGCAGTTCTGAAGAATGCCAAAATAGTTACTCCCACTGAAATCGTGGAGGGATCGGTCCATCTTCGCGACGGCTTGATTGCCGAACTTCAATCCGGGCCGCTCGAGTCCGTGAAGGCCATCGACTTTGAAGGCGACTATCTGATTCCCGGCCTGATCGATCTGCACACCGACAATCTGGAACGGCACATGCGGCCGCGCAACTCAACCGATTGGCCCGCTGTTGCCGGAGTTTTGGCACACGATGCCGAGATGGCCGCGGTCGGAATCACGACTATTCTCGACTCGCTGTATGTCGGCGGGAGAATGGCCGAAGGGTGGGAGAGCATCCTTGAGTCCGCCGTTTCAGCCATCGAGGCCGCACAGCGAGCGGGTATCCTCCGTGCAGATCATTTTCTGCACCTTCGCGCGGAGATCTCGCGTGAAGCCACGGTGGAGTGCTTCACAAGCGTCTATCCGAATCCGATCGTGCGCTTGGTTTCCATCATGGATCACACGCCGGGGCAGCGCCAATTCGCCAACGGGGGCGGCGGCATGGGACGCGGTGGGCGCGGCGAACGGAACCGGGGAGCCAGCCAGCAGGAGCATCCCGCGCCGGAGATGACGGCGCAGGAACGGCGGGAGAAATACTCCGTGCCCAACCGCGCGCGTCTTCTCGAGATTCTGGCCGGCCACACGGTGCCGCTGGCCAGCCACGACGACACAACGGTCGAGCACATCGAGCAGTCGCATACAGAAGGCATCGGCATAGCCGAGTTCCCGACTACCATGGATGCCGCACAGGCGGCGCGCGAAAAACAGATGAAGATCGTTGCCGGCTCGCCCAACCTGGTTCTTGGCCGCTCGCGCAGCGGCAACGTCGCGGTCTCCGATCTGGTAAAAGCCGGCGCGATCGACGTGCTCGCGTCGGACTATGTTCCGGCGAGCCTGCTCTATGCGATCTTCCTGCTGGCAGACACGATGGAAGTGCCGCTGCCTAAGGCGGTAGGCTATGCGACCAGCGCTCCTGCGGATTTGGCGGGCTTTGCCGATCGCGGCAGCATTGCGCCGGGCAAGCGCGCCGATCTGGTGCGCGTGCGCGTCGTCGAGAAGATTCCGGTTCCCTCCATGGTCTGGCGCGGAGGAAAGCGTGTCTGCTGAAGTCCTTTGCCAACCGCTCAAGAGGGAACTCCCGGTCGTCCGCTCAGCCAACGAGGCTTGCGGCCAACGAGAAGGGCTTGCTCTTCAAGGACTGAACGACCGAATGAGAATCAGCGTCGACTTGCTCGAGGACGCCGCAACGTTCTCGGCGGTTGCGGGAGAGTTCCTGCGCTCGCGGCCGGTTCACCACAACCTGATGCTCACTCTGCTGGATGGCCGCCTGACCCGGCCTGAGCCGGGCCGCTATTGGGTCGCCACTCGCGACGGAGAGGTCGCCGGGGTAGTCTTTCAATCTCCGCTGACACATTCCGCGTTGCTGGTTCCAATGGAGCCTGAAGTGCTCGCTGCTCTAGCCGACGCGATGGCAGAAACGGGGGCCGCTCTTCCAGGCGTGAGTGGCGAAGCCGCAACGGCCGCCAGCTTTGCGGGCCGATGGACGGAAAACACGAAGTCGGCAGCGGTTCCGAGGCAGGGACTTCGCATTTACGAATTGGACGGGCTAAAGGAGATCGGTTCAGTCGAGGGCAATCTGCGGAAAGCAGAAGAATCGGATCGCGCCCTGGCAGAGCGCTGGGCGCGCGAGTTTCAGACCGAGACCCACGAGCCATCCAGCGATCCCGCGCCCAGGGTCGATGCCTGGCTTGCAGCAGGGCAGATTTGGTTATGGCAGAACGGCGAAGCGGTGTCGATGACAGTGACTCGAAAATCTGCCCAGGGAGTCGTCCGGCTTGGGGGCGTGTATACTCCTCCTGAGAAACGGGGCCGTGGCTACGCGACGGCCTGCGTTCATGGCATCTCGAAGGCGATCACCACGGCAGGCTTCCGCTGCATCCTGTATACCGACCTGGGAAATCCAACGTCGAACTCCATCTATCGCAAGATCGGTTACCATGCGGTCAGTGAATGCCTTCACTACCGTTTTGAGCTGCCGGCGCAATCAGTTCATCATGCTCAGACAATATGAGAACCATTCATAGAGACAAGAGAGATAAGAGGATAGAGCGATGACCGACGATTTGACGTTGAAGAATGCCAAAATCGTAACGCCTACTGAAATTGTGGAAGGATCTGTCCATCTTCGCGACGGCTTGATTGCCGAGATTCAATCCGGAAAGAACGGACCGGCTAGCGCCATCGACCTCGACGGCGACTACCTCATTCCCGGCCTCGTCGATCTGCACACCGATAATTTCGAGCGCCTTGTAAGGCCGAGGAACAGTGTGGATTGGCCGGTGACGGCTGCCTTGGTGGCGCACGACGCTCAGATGGTCTCCGCCGGAATCACCACCATCTTCGATTCGCTTTACGTAGGATTCCTCGGCTTCGGGTCCCGCAGCTTCGACACGCTCAAGAATACGATCGCTGAGTTAGACACATGCCGGAGAAGTCTGATGTTTCGTGGAGATCACTTGCTCCACCTGCGCGCCGAGGTATCGATGGAAGTGATGCCCGAGCAGTTCGCCTCGGTTTATCCTGAGCCCAGCGTGCGGCTTGTTTCCCTGATGGATCATACGCCGGGACAGCGGCAGTGGAGAGATCTCGACAAGTATGTCGCCATGGAGAAGAGGGATTTTCATCTCACGGAAGAAGAGATCAATAACTTCCTGAAGACTTCAAAAGAACGGCATGAGAAAGTCTCGCCGGCAAACCGCGTTAAGGTGATATCGATGGTGAAAGGTCATTCCGTGGTACTTGCCAGCCACGATGATACGACAGTCGAGCATGTCGATGCGGCTCATGCGGAGGGTATTACCGTTTCCGAGTTTCCCACGACAATCGAAGCGGCGGAAAGAGCGCGCGCCAGGGGAATGCATATCGTGGCCGGTTCGCCGAACCTGGTGTTGGGACGGTCGCACTCCGGCAATGTATCCGCGGAGGAACTTGCCCGCCGCGGCCTGCTGGATGCGCTTGCTTCCGATTATGTCCCATCCAGCCTGCTGCATGGCGCGTTCCTGCTCAACGAGAGGCTTGCAATGCCGCTGCCCGAGGCGATCAAGATGGTCACGATGGCTCCGGCGCGCATCGCAGGATTGCACGACCGCGGCAGCATCGAGACGGGCATGCGCGCCGATCTGGCGCGCGTGAAGATAGTGCAAGGCCTTCCACTTCCACTGGCGGTTTGGCGCGAAGGAGTGCGCGTGTGATCGCCGAGCGACTGCGAATGCTCTTCGCTCCCAAACATCAGCACCTGAATCTCATCCGCTTTCTCATACAGAGGGACTGCGAATGACAAGGCCTCCACAGATCGTGGCGATGGGCGGCGGCGGTTTCTCAATGGAACCGGAGAACCCGTTGCTTGACCGTTTCATACTCTCAACGGTGCGAGTACCGGAGCCGAAGGTCTGTTTCCTGCCCACGGCGAGCGGAGATGCTCAGAGCTACATCGACAAGTTCTATGCTGCATTTCGTCTCCTGCCCTGTGTTCCGGCGCATCTTTCGCTCTTCAAGCCACCCTGCGCCGATCTGCGCGCCTTCGTTCTAGCGCAGGATGCGATCTATGTCGGCGGCGGCAACACTCGCGCCATGCTTGCTCTGTGGCGTGAGTGGGGTTTGGATTCGATTCTTCGCGAGGCCTGGCTCTCCGGCGTGGTCATGGCGGGGTTGAGCGCGGGATCTCTTTGCTGGTTCGAGCAAGGCGTGAGCGATGCGGTCGCTCCCGGCGAACTGAGACCGATCGAGTGCCTGGGCTTCCTCGGTGGAAGCCATTGTCCGCATTATGATGGGGAACCCGGACGCCGCCCCGCTTATCACCGGCTGATCCTGGAGGGAGAGCTGGAGGCGGGATACGCCGTGGATGATGGCGCCGCATTGCATTTTATCGGCGAGAGGCTGGCAAAGATCGTGAGTTCCCGGCGGTTGGCCAAAGCCTACTCTGTGCGGCGTTCCGATGAAGGGGTCGAGGAGGTTGCTCTCGATACCGAGTGGCTCGCTTCACAAGGGGGAGACGGAGCGTGATCGCCACTAGAATCGGTCGAATGAATATTCATATTACCGGCGCTTCAGGAAGTGGCGTTACGACCTTAGGCAAGGCGCTGGCCCAAGAGTTGGGCTCTTTGCATCTCGACATCGACGATTATTTCTGGATGCCCACCGATCCGCCCTACACAACAAAGCGCCCGCGGGAGCTGCGACTGGCGCTGTTGAGGGAAGCGTTTGCACGAGCCTCCGGCACGGGATGGGTTCTCTCCGGCTCCATCCTGGAATGGGGCGATCCGCTGATACCGCTCTTCGACTTGGCGATCTTCGTTTCAACTCCGACGGAGTTGCGGCTGCAACGCCTTCGCGCGCGCGAGGCGGTCCAGTTCGGAGCCGAAGCGATTGCTCCCGGTGGCTCGCGACACAAAGAACATGAGTGGTTTATCGCATATGCCGCGGCTTACGACGAAGAGAAGCACGAGGGGCGCAGCCGCGCGCGACATGAGGCGTTGCTCGCCCAACTTCCTTGTCCTGTCTTGCGACTGGACGGAAGCCTGCCGATCTCCGCACTTGTGCAGCAAGTCATCAGCAAGCTGGGACAACTCAGCGAGTTGTCCCAGCTGCCGCAACGGTTATAAGTATTTCTCGACAAACTCCTCGGCGCTGAGCTTGCGCAGGTCCGGCATTGCGAGTTCGAGCTTTTCGCGCGGCCAATCCCACCATGCAATCTTGAGGAGTCCTTCCTGCACTTTTTCATCGAAGCGGAAGCGAATGAGTTTTGCGGGAACGCCGCCGACGATGGCAAACGGCGGCACGTCCTTAGAGACCACCGCACCTGCTCCGACGCCGGCTCCTGTGCCGATCTTGACGCCTGGCAGAATCACCGCGCCGTGTCCGATCCACACATCGTTTCCAAGAGTGACCCGGTGCGCTTTGCGCCAACCGAAGAACTCTTCATCGTTTTCGACGGCAAAGCCGTAGGACTCGCTGCGGTAAGTGAAATGATGCAGCGCGGCGCGCCACATCGGGTGGTTGCCCGGATTGATGCGGTTGGCCGATGCAATGGAACAGAACTTTCCTATGTCGGCCCATACGATGCTGCATCCGTCGCAAACGTACGAATAGTCGCCGAAGGTGGACTCTCCCATCGAGGTGCGTGGGCCAATCGATGTGTAGGCCCCGAGCACGCACTCGCGAACGTGGGCGGTCGGATCGATGCGCGGTTCCAGCCCAAGCGGCTGTCTTCTGGGCCGTGCCTGATCCGCGGGTGGATCGGGCAGAGTTTCCATTGGTTCAAGGTGTGTCGTGGCCATGTCTTCCTCTCCATTCATTGAATTGAATCGTCAATCGAAATCAGTGGGCGGTTGTGTCCTCGAACTCCCGGCGCAGCATCGCCTCCACCTCGGGCAAGGACCTCATGCATTGCGAAAAAATGCGCTCATGGCTTGCGGCGCTGAAGCCCTCGATGCGCAACGAAAGAACGGCCTCTGTTCCGGACTCGCGGACCAGAACGACTCCGTCGCACAGGACGAAACGGAGGCCGTCGATCTCCATGATGCCTGCCTCGGGAAATGCTGTCGCCAAAGCGGCCGCCGCCTTCGCGTAGGTGAGCAATCCGATTGGAATGCGCAACTCCGGCGTGGTGTAGATTCGAGGCAGACCGCGCCTGAGCTGAGCGAGGGACTGACCTCTACGTTGCACAATATCGAGAACGAAGAGGGCGGCAAAGAGTCCATCGTCTCCGCCATCCAGCTCCTTGAAAAAGTAGTGGCCGCAGGCGTCAAGGCCCAGTAGCGCCTGATCGGCCACCATCCGGCCGCGCATGAAGGCATGACCGGTACGTTCGAGGATCGGAACTCCTCGATTTTGCTCGATTGAGCGCCGTACGATGTCGGAGCACTTTACATCGACGACGATCTTGCCGTTCGTTGACCCGGTCCTCCGCTGCTCTTCAAGCACCGCGTCTGCCAACAGGAGAGCGATCTCATCTGGCGAAACGAATTCTCCATCTTCATCGACAAAGGCAACACGGTCGCCATCGCCGTCCCACGCAATGCCGATGGAGTTCGGTACTTCCACAACCGCGCGGCGCAAGCGCGTGAGATTGGATGCGCGTGAGCAATCGGGCGAGCGGTCAGGAAAGTTGCCATCGGCGATACACGAGATGCAGGCAACCGCGAAGCCAAGGCGCCGAAAAATCTCCGGCGCAACCTCCGACCAGGCTCCGTTTCCCGCATCAAGGACGACTCTGCGTGGAGCAGCCTTTCGGTGGTTGCTTTGACCGAGGCTATCCCAACGGGCGAGAGCGGTTTGAATGTACTCGTGGATTATTTCGATCTGTTCGAACTTGCCCTGAATCGGGCCCTGGATCGAGCGAGAGGCGGGCTCCCTGGCCAATTCGCGGGCCAATTCGCGTATTTGTGCGAGTTGCTCCGGAGTCGTAGGCAGCGAGCCCAGCATCAGCTTCAGTCCATTGTGAGCGGCGGGGTTGTGCGAGGCGGTTACGATCAGCACGGCATCCGCGCCGATGCGGCTGGCGGCAAAGTATGCCAGAGGCGTCGGGCCTTGTCCGGCATCGAGAACCTGAACGCCGGTTTGCAGCAGTCCCTCGCAGAGAGCGCTCTTCAACTCCGGCGTACTCAACCTGAAGTCGCCCGCCACCAGAACGCGGGATGAGAGTGGAAGCAGAGTTCCAATGGCGCTGCCGATATCGCGAAAGAGGCGAGGCGAGACAACATCGGGATAGATGCCGCGAAGGTCGCAAGGCTTCCACGGGTCCGACTCCGGCAACAGCTCTTCGGTGTCCGTGGCAGTTCTCAATGTCATAAAGGCCTCAAGCGAACGCGATCCAGAAGACGAAATGCTGCCCCCGGAAAGGCTTCGTGAAAGATGCAGATCGAGTCGATAAGCATCGGATGCTCACACGCCGATGCAAAGCGCGAGCGGAGATAAGGCTCGAAGAGCGAAAGGGACTTTGTGTGCATGGAACTGGTGAGCGACATATGGAACTTCCAGGTGTCGAAGACGTACGGGTAGCCCCATCGCAGCACATGCGCCCGCTCGCTTGGGGAGAGTGAGCCGCGCAAGCGCTGAGTCGTCTCCTCTTCGGTTGCCGGAGCGCGAAAGCGATCGAAGTAGCTGACGCTGTCGGCGGCGAGGCGAGAGAACTCCTCACTCGGCGCGGAGAGAATGAGAGCGAGGAAACGTCCAAGAGCGCCAACCTCGAGGAGAGGCGCGTAAAAGGCGTCGTGAGTGTAAGCGAATTCGGAAAGCGCCGCGTGCAAGTCCTCGAATGTGGCATTGTCCGCAAGCCGGAAGGGAGGCTTGAGGGTGGCATGAAAGCCATATCGGCGCGGACTATCGGTTACGCGCAACCAATCTTCATGCCGGATGTGGTCCGGCAGATTTGGCTCGATCGCAGCGCCGGTAACCGCGTCGCGGCCGAGCCATTGACTGCCCTGGTCGTAAAGCGGCGCGCTTGGGCTGGGGCAAAAATAAACTCCGTATCGTGAGGTCTTCCCGTTTAACTCATGCATCATCGATGACTTCCCTTGATTGATTCCCGCTACCGCGTAGACTGGAGCATGCGTCCGTTGTCATGATCTTTCATTGTTGAGCTGTGCGCCTCGTGAACCTTCGGATTGGTTGCAGTATACGAAATCTCCGGTTCGGACAAATGAGCGAACTGAATCTGAAAGAGCCGCCAGTATAACCCGCGCCGTGCGAGCAGCTCCTCATGGTTGCCGACCTCGGCTACCTTGCCTTTGTGCATCACGAGAATGCGGTCGGCCGAGAGTATGGTCGACAGACGATGGGCGATCACAATCGACGTTCTGTTTTCAAGCAGCCGGCCCATGGCGCCGCGAATGCGGGCTTCGGTCTCGGGATCGATGTTTGAAGTGGCCTCGTCCAGCAGCAGATATTGCGGATCGTGAGCCAGGGCGCGGGCAAAGGCGATCATCTGCTTCTGCCCGGTAGAGAGATTGTCGCCGCGCTCCTGCACCCAAGTCTCAAGGCCATCGGGTAAATCCCGCAGCAGCGCGTCCAGTCCGATCTGGTGGGCTGCCCGCAGCGCATCTTCATCGGTCAATACCTCGGAGCCGAAGCGGATATTATCCAGGATCGTTCCTTCGCGAACATAAGTGTCCTGAAGAACGACGCCAAACTGGCGGCGCAGGTCCGAGGGGTGCATATCCCAGATGTCGACGCCTCCAATACAAATTGTTCCTCGCTGCGGCTTGTAGAACCGCAAGAGCAGATTGCTCATCGTCGTCTTGCCGGCTCCCGTGTGGCCGACGATCGCCAGCATCTCACCCGCGCGAATGTTGAAACTCACATCGTTCAATACCCATCGGTCCTGCTTGTAGGCGAACCAAACGTTGCGAAACTCGACGTCGGCGCACTCGGGTATTGCCTTGGTTTCTTCCTCGATGTCAGGTAGAACTTCCGTGTCGAGCAGAGCAAAGACCTTTTCCGCGGAGACGATGCTTGTTTGCAAGACGCCATAGCGCTCGCTGATCTCCTGGATCGGGCGCAAAAAGCGGCTTCCATATTGCAGGAAAGCGACCAGTGTACCAATCGTGAGAGCTCCATTGTGGAGAAGGTGAGCACCCATGATGAGAAGCCCTGCTTGCGAGATGGTGCCAAGCAGCTCGATCGACGGCATGAACCATGCGTTTGCGGTGACCCACTCCTTCGATGCAATCATGTGTTCCCGGTTGATGGTATCGAAGGCATCCAGGCTTGGCTGCTGCCGATTGAAGAGATGGACCACGTAGATGCCGTTGACGTGTTCGGCAATGAATGCGTTGATTCTGGCCAGCAGGATGCGGACCTTTTGCTGGCTGCGGGTAATCATGCGGCGAAATATCGTGGTGAGGATGACGAAGACTGGAATGACCGCGGCGAGCACGAGCGTCAAGTGCCAGTTCAAACCGAGCATTGCGGCAAGAAAGAACAAGGTCATGACCGCGTTCGCCAGCAATGCGACGATTCCGTTGGCAAAGAGATCGTTCAACGCTTCGATGTCGGTGGTGAGGCGCGTGACCAGCCTTCCGGCCGGCGTCACATCGTAATAGGCGATCGGCAGGCGGTGCAGATGCTTGAGCAGCTTGCGTCGCAAGTCGGCCATCGCCATCTGGCCGGTCCACTGCGCGAGAAAGTTCTGCGTGCTATCGATCGCGAGCGTCAGCGCCAGTACGCCGAGATAGGCGCAAGAGAGCAGGGCGATCCCTCGCGTCGCGTCGCCGGGCAACAAGCCGGAAAGAAAGCCGGCCTTTGGCGCATGTCTCAAAAAATAGACATCGATGGCGATCGAAAGAATCAGGGGATTGAGGATCTGCAACAAAGTTGACAGGAGAGAGCAGACGAGGGAGGCGACCACGCCGGGCCAGTAAGGCAACAGCATCTTCAGCAGGCGAGAAAGAAGGAACCAGTCGCGAACCTTTGCGGAGATCTCCTCTGCATTGGCGCCGGGGTCGCCCATGCCTCTTCCGCCTCCTCCTCCTCCGCCAAAGCCGCCGCCGATGCCGAATCCGAATCCGCTCACATGACCTCCAATTCTTCTTCAAGCACTTGAAGGCGCGCCAGGTTTGCGTAACGTCCCCGCTTCTCGACGAGCGTCGAGTGCGTGCCCTGTTCGACAATGCGGCCATGCTTGAGAACAACAATGTGATCGGCCTGCATGGCGGTGGCCACGCGGTGGGTGACGAGAATCGTCGTCCGTTCCGCCATGATGCTCTTCAAATGCTGAAGAATGCGCTGCTCGGTCACCGAGTCCACGCTGGAGAGCGCATCGTCCAGCACCAGGATGCGCGGGTTTTTCAGGACTGCCCGCGCGATGGCGATCCGCTGCTTCTGGCCTCCGGAAAGCATGATTCCGCGCTCCCCGACGATGGTCTCGAAGCCGGCCGGCAATGCAGCCAGGTCGGGATCGAGTCCGGCGATCGTCGCGGCGTGCGAGATCTCGTCCTCCGAAGCGGATTCGATCCCGAAGGCGATGTTCTCCGCGAGAGTGATGCTGAATAGGAAGGTCTCCTGCGGAACGACCCCAACCAGCGAACGCAGACGAGTCAATGGAAGCTCCCGGCAGTCGATGCCGTCGACCAGGATGCTGCCCCGGCTGGGATCGATGGTGCGCGTCAGCAGCTTGACCAGTGTGCTCTTGCCCGATCCAGTCTCCCCCAGGATGGCCAGCGTGGCTCCGGCCGGAATATCGAGATCGATCGAATCCAGCGCCGTATGTTCGCCGAAAAAGACGCTTACCTGGCGGAGCGAGATGCTGCCGGGGGCCTCGAGATCGAGGGCCTCGACGGCGCTGTTCGATTCAAGCCACTGGCCTGGATCGATTGCGGGCGTTTCGTCAAAGAGCAGCTTCAGGCGTCCGACCGAGGCCATACCGCGCTGCATCAGATTAACGACGCGGCCCAGGTTGGAGATGGGGCGCACAAGCATGGCCATGTAGGTTGTGAACATGACGAAGTTACCGACGCTCAACCGATGCGCGAGCACCAGTGCTCCGCCGTACCAGAGAACGATGAGCACGGAGATGCCGGTAATGAAGGTCAGCAGAGGATCGAGCGTGCTGGAATAGATGCCCAGGATGCAGTTGGAGCGCACATACGACCGGTTCATTCCTTCGAAGCGATGCTGCTCGGCCTCTTCGCGGACGAAGGAACGAACAACGCGAGCTCCGGCGATGGTCTGCTGCACGGCCGCGCTCATGGTGGAAAAAAGGGCCTGAATTCGATCGAAGCGCCGCCGGATGACCTTGCCAAAGCGCATCAGCAGCAGCACCGCGAAGGGCGACGGCAAGAGCGCGACTGCGGTCAGCCTCCAATTCACAGAACCCAAAACGACGATTGCGACCGGCAGAGAGACGAGTGATTCCAGAAGGGAAGTGAATCCGGGCCCCAGCATCATCCGGACCGCGTTCAGATCGTTTGTCGCCGAGGCCATCACGTCTCCGGTGCGCGTGTGCCCCCAGAATGTTGCATCAAGCCGGAAGAGATGCTGAAGAAGGTCCCTGCGCATCGAATACTCGACGTTGCGCGACGTTCCGATGAGGTTGAGCCGTGCCACGGTCTGGAATGCGGAGCGTGGAATGGCTACGCCGACAATGGCCAGGCCGATCCACACAATGCTCTCGTGGGCGCTGCCTCTTGCACCCGTCAAGGTGTTGATCCCAGACCTGATCAGAAGCGGAATGACGAAGGCGACGCCGTCGCGGCCGATCATCCCGGCGATGCCGATAAGGAGCGCGCGCGGATATTCCCTCAGGTACGCCCAGACGAAGGCGAATCGTTGACGAAAAGGAACAAATGCCTCGTCCTGTATGAATCTATTGGATGAAGTCGCCTGCACGAAGCAATTGTAGTACGTATACGAATTAATCGACTGTGAAAATCTGATGTATAGACGGGACCATTCGTCGCAATATCGTCTGTCCTCACGAAAGATAAGCAATTTTTTTCACATCGTTGAAATACTTCCTGCGATTTCGTATGGCATGATCTGCTTATTCGTATACGCAAGAGATGATCTGACGACGAACAACATGCAGCGGTTTTTCTCCGGTTTGCGAAGGGATTGCACCTCAGGGCGTCGGGCAGGTCTTAGCTCCGTTTGCATCGATTGGGAATGAGGGATGGGTTCTGGAATGACAACCGAAATTCAGAACGGGAATTCGAATGGAACAGGCCGCCTTGGACTGGGCCCCGACTACACGCTGTGTGAATGCGATTTGGAGCCGCTGAAGCAGTTGGTTTCGCGGCTGGAACTGTCTCATCCGGTAGAAATCCGGAGAACCCCTTCGGTCTGCCTGACGATGGTCTCCGCCGAAGACTCGCTGGAAAGCCAGAAGTTCTTTCTCGGCGAGGCTCTCACGACCGAGTGCGAGGTTGCGGTTGAAGGGCAACCCGGATTCGGTCTTTGCCTGGGCGATGAGCCGGTCAGGGCCTATTGCATCGCGGTCGTAGACGCGCTGTTGCATGGGGAGCGTCCTGCCCTGGGCGAGATCGAAGCCTTCCTTCGCGAGCAGGGAAAGATTGTCGCGCGCAGGGATCAGGATGAATTTGATTTAGTGCTCCAGACGCAGGTTGACTTCAAGCTGATGGAGGAGGAATGAGCGCTTTGGCGGAAGTAAAGCCCTACAACCAGGTCTTCGATGGCCAGAAACACTACCGGACTCTGCTGCAATGCACAGCGCGGCCAGGAACTATCGGTCAACTTGACGATGCCAAGGTGGAAGTTCCATCGCAACTGAACCGCGCTACCGCGCTGCTTGCGCTCGCGCTCTTCAGCGGGGACATCACGTTCTGGATCAATGAAGGGGCAGCGGCCGCCGCGAATTTCATTCAGCGCGAGACCAATGCCATGACGGCCCCTGCGGATAAGGCCGATTTCCTGGTTTTTACCGACATCGACCGGATCGAGGAGCTTTTACAAGCAAAGCAGGGCACTCTCTCGTTTCCGGACCTGGGCGCGAGCGCGGTGCTGCAGGTTCAAGCCATCTCTCCGGCTCCGCTGGCGGAGTCGTTGCGTCTGAGACTCACAGGGCCGGGAATTGAAACGGAGACAGTGGTTTTTGTTTTGGGCGCATCCGAGGCATTCTTTGAGACTCTGCGGGAACGGAATGCGGAGTTTCCGATCGGCGTGGATACTTTCTTGACCTGCGACAGCTTGTCGGCGGGTCCGTGTGTCATGGCTCTGCCCCGCACTACACGCGTGCATTGGGAGCGGGTTTAAGAGCAGCTTCAACCGTTTTGCTGGGATGGTGGCGATATGGGTTATGTAGCAGTCAAGGGCGGAGAGGACGCGATCGGGAACGCGAATAAACTGGTTGACTACTTCCGTTGGAAGGGCCGGACCAAGCCGATCGAACTCGATCAGGCGCGCACTCAGATGCGGCTGGCAGTGGACCGGGCCATGGGCGAGGGATCGCTCTATGCGCCGGAGTTGGCAGCGCTGGCGCTGCTGCAAGTGGAGGGCGACACCTTCGAAGCGGCGTTTCATTTGCGCGCCTACCGCGCGACGCTCGAGCGCCGCTACACTTCTGAGGTCATCGACACGCGAGAGATGTTCGTGCAGCGCCGCATCTCTTCAACCTTCCGCGATATACCTGGCGGCCAGATCCTCGGCCCCACGCGGGACTATTCTTTCCGGCTTCTGAATCCCGCCCTGCTCAATGCCAGCCTCGGCTCGATCGAGAAGTTTATCGCCGATCTCAAAGACGAGATCGATCCCAAGAAACTGCATGAGATGACCACTTACAAGAAAGTTATCGACATCTTCCTGAAGGAAGGCCTGATGAGCAGGAAGCCGCGTGAGGGCGAAGACCGGCGCGTCTTCGATGTAACCCGCGAGGCGATCAAGTTCCCGGTGCCGCGTTCCGCCGCGTTGCAGATGCTGGCCCGCGCGGACACGGGCGCGCTGATGTGCATGGCTTACAGCACCATGCGCGGCTTCGGCATGTCGCACGGAACGGTGGGCGAGTTGCGCGTCGGGGACGTGCTGGTGAAGGTTGTGGACAAGCGCGGACGGACGCGCATCATCGGCAAGATCAAGGTTACCGAGGCAGAGATGGTCGGCGGCTCCGGCCGCGGCCAGACAGCCGATAGCGGCCGCGCGGCAAAAAGGAGTCCAGCGCCGCGGTACTCGATCGGCTACGGTCTTTGCTTTGGCCAGAACGAGACCAAGGGCATCTGCATGGGCATGGTGGAAAGCGCGCTGCGCACCCCGAATCCTGACAATCCCGCAAACAATCAGGAGTTCGTTCTGTATCACACCGAGGTGATTGAGGGTTACGGATTTACCAACCACCTCAAGCTGCCGCACTATGTCACCTTCCAGGCGGGAATGGAAGGCGCTCGCAGAAACGCCAGGAGAAACGCGGAACAAGGAAAGCAAGTGGCCGTGAGCGCGGGCGTGGAGGAAAACAATGATTGAAAACCTCAAGTTCCAGCATAGTTTCAACTATGCCTACATCGACGAGTACACCAAGAAAGAGATCCGCCGCAAGACGCTCAAGGCGGTTTGCATACCCGGCTATCAGGTTCCTTACTCATCGCCGGAGATGCCGATCTCGCGCGGGTGGGGAACGGGCGGCTTGCATGTCACGCTTTCTCTGGTCGGGCCCGACGATGTGCTCAAGATCATCGACCAGGGCAGCGACGCCAGCGTGAACGCCTGCAATCTGCGCAACTTCGTCAAAGAGATGTCCAACTGCGCTTTGACCTTCGACACGGCGGAGGCGACGCTGATCCAGACTCGCCATCGCGTTCCCGAAGAGATCTTGACCGAGAAGCAGATCCTGGTTCTCCAGGTGCCGCAGCCGGAGGTTCTCCGCGGCGTGGAGAGACACGAGGCCAAGACTCGCATCATGCACGGGGAGGCCGATTACGCCAAGATCTGGGTGACCCTTTACGAGGCCTATGTAAGAACCGGCGGGCTGCGCAGCGGGGCCGGCCATCCCATGATGGTCAACGGGCGTTATGTTGCCACGCCCTCTCCGATTCCGAGCTGGGATGTGCCGAATCTGAGCATGGCCCGCTGCCTCTATCTCTTTGGCGCGGGACGCGAAAAGCGCATCCACTGCGTTCCTCCCTTCACACGCGTCGAGCCGCTTGAGTTTGAAGATATCCGATTCAAGGTTGAGGAGTTTGCCGGCGTCAGGTGCTCCGTGTCGGGCCAGGACAAGGCCTTTATGGATCAGATCTACGCCGACGACCTGAGCAGCAGTTATGTGGTCAACGACAGCAACTTCCTTGACAAACTGCGGAAGGGTCCCCGGCCGCCGCAAAGACTTTTTACCAATCCCGAATAGAAATGAAGGCCGCGATGGATAACCATTGGTTGTTGCGTGTTCGTAACCTGTCGAAAGTCTACGGCGAAGCTACGCCGGAAGTGCTTGAACGGACAGGACCGAGATTCAACTCGAATGTCTGCCCGAGGACCGGAGCTGTCGTCGCCGTAAGCGGCATCAATTTCGATCTCTATCCGGGCGAGGTGCTTGGCGTCGTCGGAGAGAGCGGCTCAGGCAAGAGTACGCTGGTTCAGATGCTCTACTTCGACCAGGAGGCGACTTGGGGCGAGGTGAACTTCAAGCCCGTCGAAGACGGCGCGGCCAACCTGTTCGATCTTTCCAACCAGAAGAAGCGCTACATTCGCAATCACCTGATGGGCATGGTCTATCAGAATCCACGCGACGGTTTGAATTTCCGCTTTTCGTCGGGAGGCAATATCGCCGAGAAGCTGCTGATGGCCAATGTATTTCATGTTGGAAAGATTCGCATCCGCGCCACCGACCTGCTGACGAAGACTGAAGTTCCGGTCAAGCGCATGGATGAGTCGCCGGCGCGCTTCAGCGGCGGCATGCAGCAGAGAGTGCAGATCGCCAAGGCGATGGCCAACAACCCGCCGCTTCTCTTGTTGGACGAGGTAACCAGCGGGCTGGATGTCTCAGTGCAGGCAAAGGTGCTCGACCTGATTCGCGGCCTGCAGCGTGATCTCGGCGTCTCGATGATCGTCGTCTCTCACGATCTTGGCGTGATACGGATGTTGACCGACCGCACCATGGTTCTCAAGCACGGCCAGATTGTTGAGCAGGGACTGACCGACCAGATCCTGCAAGACCCGCAAGATGGATACACGCAGCTTCTGGTCAGTTCGCTGCTCTAACTTGAGCAAATACGGACGGCCCGAGCCGAAGAGACGAGGAGCAGATGGAAAAAATATTGAGAATTGTGGACCTGCAAAAACGGTTCGAGCTACACATCCTCAATGAGAAATCGATTGAGGCGCTGCATCAGGTCTCATTCGAGATGGACGAGGGGGAGATCATCGGACTCACCGGCAAGACCGGCTCGGGCAAATCCACCTTGATGAAATGCATCTATCGAACCTATCTCGCCACTGAGGGCAAGATACTCTACGCAACCGGCCAGGGAAAGACCGTCGACCTTGCCAGCGCAAACGAGCATGAGGTTCTTCGGATTCGCAGATCTGAGATGACCTATTGCTCGCAGTTTCTCCAGGTCATTCCCCGCGTGCCTGCGCTCGATGTGGTTGCCTCGGCCCTTGTGTCGCGCGGCACCACGCTTGAAGAGGCAAGGAAGCTCACGTGCGAGTGCCTGGAACGGCTGAGCCTTCCTTCGGATCTGTGGGATGCCTATCCGGCGACCTTCAGCGGCGGCGAGCAGCAGCGCATCAACATTGCCCGCGCCATGATCTCGCGTCCGCGCATTCTGCTGGTCGATGAACCGACGGCCTCTCTCGATCTGAAGACCAAGGATGCGGTGATCGAAATGCTGCTCGATCTCAAGCGGGCCGGAACGTCGATCATTCTGATTACTCACGACGAACATACGTTGCGGAGAATGGCCGAACGCTCGCTGAATCTGGAAAACGGGCATCTCAAAGAAGTTGTCTACGCTTGAGGGGAATGATGAAGCGCCTGTGGAAGAGTCTGATCGTGCTTTCCATCGCGATGCTGTGTCTCTCGCTGGGCAGTTGCAGGGCAAGCCATGCGAGCGATGGACGGCCGGCAGTGTTGCACTTTGCATTTTCTCCGCAACAGGAGCAGTTAGAAGGGGGCGGGCTGCGCAAGGAGTTGATGCGCAAGTATCTTCAGGAACAACTGCACATGCCGGTCGATGTCGTAAAAGTAGAAGGATACGCCTCGACCATCGAGGCCATGCGCACGGAAAAGATAGATCTTGCAAACTTCGGTTCGCTTAGCTACACCATCGCGGCGCAGACTGCGGGCGCCGAGGCGATTACGGCCATGGGTAATCCCGACGGCACACTGGGTGGTTATCGGTCTGTGATCGCAGTGCCTAGAAACAGCCCGTATCACTCTCTTCAGGATTTGAAGGCTCATGCGAAGGATATTGTCTTTGCTTTTGGCGATCCTGCTTCGACCTCCGGCAATCTCTATCCCCGCGTGGGCCTGCTGAACGCGGGCATCAATCCGGAGAAAGACTTTAAGAAGGTAATCTTCGCCGGCACGAGTCAACCTGCAACGGTCCTGATGATTAAAGCAGGCAAAGTTGATGCGGGAGGGTTTATGCAAGCCGCAGCTAACCGGTTGCTCCTCACGCATAAGATTGATGCCTCCGACATCAATGTGATTTGGACCTCGGATCCTATTCCTAACTCCTGCTATGCCGTTCGCAAGGGGCTTCCTGAACAACTGAAGAAGGATATTCAGGCGGCGTTGATTGCAATTCCCACCAAAGATCCTGCGCTCTGGGCTAATCTTCTTAGCCTGCGGAGCACAATGTCGATCACTGGAACGCAATATGTCCCGGTCAAAGACTCGGACTATGACGGGCTCAGAAGATATTCGGGCCAGGTCAAGGACTTCAACTTTGTAGAAAAGTAGGCTTCCATGCTTCATGTTTCTAACATTGTCGTAAAACTCCCGAGTGGCAAGCGGCTAGTCGACCGGGTAAGTTTCACGGTCGGTCGGGGCGAGTTCGTTGGAATTCTCGGATCGAGCGGAGCCGGCAAGTCTCTCACACTTCGGTGCATTGTTGGACTCACAAAGCCTAACGAAGGCGAAATCACGCTCAACAGTCCATCCGGCAAGAGCTATCGCTCGACGAATGTTGGCCCGAAGGAATTGCGCAGGGCGCGTCGCCACATTGGACTTATCTTTCAAGGATCGAATCTGGTCAAGCGACTCACGGTCCTGGAGAATGTGATGCTCGGCCGCCTTGGGCACATCAGTCCTGTGCGCAGTTGGCTTCTTGGCTTCAAGGACTCCGAAGCGCGCGAAGCAATGGTGGCGCTGGACGGAGTCAAGATGGCCCCGTTTGCCGCGCGGCTGGCCGGTTCGCTCAGCGGCGGCGAAATGCAGCGCGTCTCTATCGCTCGAGCTATGCATCAGCGGCCCTTGATCTATCTTGCCGATGAGCCGATCTCCAGCCTCGACCCAAAGAATGCGGATGCGATCATGTCGATCCTACAGCCTCTCTCGCGAGAGACGCCGGTGATCGGCGCCTTTCATCAGCCGGCAGCCGTTGCCAGGTATTGCACACGCGCCATAGGCATACGCATGGGCAAGATCGTCTACGACGGCCCGGCGCAAATCTCGGCTCGTCAACTCGAATACATCTATGGCGGATCGGACGGAGAACCTGGCTCGCAGGCCTGGGAATCGGACTCGCAGCCGCCTTTCTTCGATTCCGGCATCGAGGCCGCGCTGCATCAAGGGGTGGCCGTCTAAATGGGTCTATCGAATTCACAGTCGTCCCGGCAAGAGCCTCCGTTCCTGGAATGGAAGCAAAGCATCACCGGCCGGCGCAGGAAGCTGGCTACCGTTGTCGTTGTTCTGGCTCTTTTGGTCGCTTTCACGTCATGGCGTTGCGATGTCAGTCTTGGGTCGCTGATTACGGGATACGAGCGAATCGTTCCGCTGCTGGGAATGTTCTTTCCCCCGGATTGGTCAGGACTGGTTGGCATGCTGCAGCCGCTCGCGGTCACCGTCGTGCTGGCGATGGCGGCCACAATCATGGGTATGTGCCTGTCTTTGCCTTGCGCGCTTGCTGCGTCCTCAAACCTCGCGCCCGGACCGATGCGCTTGGCCATGCGTGCATTCATCGCGCTGGAGCGGGGCTTGCCGGAGATTGTCCAACTGCTTCTGCTCATCGCCATATTCGGATTGGGCGTCGTACCCGGTCTCATTGCGCTCTCCATCAGCAGCATTGGGATGCTGGCCAAACTGCTTGCCGACGCAATTGAAGAGATTGAACCGCAGATGCTCGAGGCCGTGGCTGGAACAGGCGCCACGCGGTCACAGGTCATTCGCTATGCGGTCGTTCCGCAGATTCTTCCAGCATTGTTTGCCAATGGCCTGTTTCAGTTTGAATTCAACGTTCGTACAAGTATCATCCTTGGCGCGATCGGCGCAGGCGGAATCGGGTATGTGATGAGAACCTCCATGATGTCCATGGACTATCGAACCTCCTGCATGGCCACTCTGCTCACGCTCGCCCTGGTCTTCTCGACGGAACGAGTATCGGACTTCCTTCGAGCGCGCATCCTAAGCGGAGGGTTGCTGCGATGAGCATCGATGTCCCAGCCGGCGCTCTGCCGTCGCGCAAATTCCGCCTCACGATCGTCTACATTGTGTCAGTGTTTGCCACATTGTTCTTTCTGTTCTGGTTTCTGGATCTAAGCCCGGATAGCATCTTCGTTGACTTCCGCTTTATTCCGGATCTCGCGCACCAGATGTTTCCCCCCAACATCGCTCTTCTCTGGACCAAGAGCGCGATGTTGACCTCATTGATCGAGACGCTGTCGATGGCCTTCCTGGCCACCGTCTGCGGTGGCGGCATGGCTCTGCTCCTTGCATTTCTCGCCGCAACCAATACCACGCCGCATCAGCTCATTAGGGTCGCCGTACGCGCCTTACTGGCCATGGAGCGCTCGGTACCGCAATTGGTTGTCATTCTTGTGTTGTTGATTGCCGTCGGCATTGGACCCTTCGCAGGAGTGTTGGCTCTGACGATCGGTTCAATGGGAATGTACGGCAAGTTTTTCGCCGACGCTATCGAACAGGCCGACAGAGCGATTCTTGAATCCGTGCAGAGCGTGGGAAGCACCCGCATGCAGACGATTCGCTATGCGGTGCTGCCGCAGGTGATGCCGTCATTTGTTGCAAATCTGTTTTATGCCTTCGACTACAATCTGCGCTTGGCCGTTCCCCTGGGTATCTTCGGCGGTGGCGGCATCGGCTTTGAACTTGAATTTGCTCGCGGCCTGCTTCACTACAAGGATGTGATGGCGTACACCATTCTGATCGTAGTGATGATTACCGCCATGGAACGTATCTCCGACTGGGTGCGCCGCAGCATCATCACGCAACCGCAACTGGTCACTAAGTGACGCAATTGAAACAAGGGAGCCTCTGAAAAAAGCCATGACGGAGACCATACTGACCAATGCCCATATTGTTTGCCCCGACAGGGAATTCGATGGTTCGCTCGTGCTCGAAGACGGAATCATTGCCGAAATCCTGTCGTGTCATCTTGCCAGTGGAATCGATCTGCATGGCGCCGTCCTGATCCCCGGCGTCATCGATATCCACACCGATTATCTCGAGCGCGAGATCAGCCCGCGGCCGACGGCCAAGATCCCGCTTGAGCTGGCGTTGCATGTGATGGATCTGCGCGCTCTCAGTTGCGGCCTGACGACCGTGAGCACCGCGGCCCGCATTTCTGAGGAGCGCGAAGGCCATCCAGGCTCCTGGCGTGGAGACGGACTGGCGTTGGCGAAGAGATTTCAAGAGCTGATTCCGGAACTGCGCGCGCACCATCTGATCCATGTTCGCTGGAACACGAGCTTTACGCCGGACGAATCGGTTCTCGATCAGTTGCTGGAACTTAAGAGCATCGCCAATCTGGTCTTCAACGACGATATGCCCGGCCAGCGCCAGTTCCGTGACATTGAGGCGCTGCTCCAACAGCAAGCCACCCGCCAGAACATCTCCATCGAAGAGGCGCGGGCGCGGATGCAGGAGCGCATCGAACGGGCCAGCAAGATTAACAACCGGATGATGGTCAAGGCTCGCGTGGCCGGCAGGATTCCCCTAGGCAGCCACGACGACACCACAGTCGAGCACGTCATCGAAGCATACGAGTCCGGAGCCAGCCTGTGCGAGATGCCGTGCTCGATCGAAGCCGCGCGGAAGGCAAAGGAACTGGGCATGATGGTCTGCATGGGCGCGCCGAACTACTACCGCGGCGGTTCCCACTGCGGCAATCTCTCCTGCCACGATGCGATGGCGGAAAACCTGGTCGACATCATCTGCAGCGACTATCATTTTCCGTCGATGCTAGCCTGCGCCCTTCGTATGGCCAAGGAAGGCATGACGCTCTCCGAGGCGATCAAATTGTTTACCCTGAATCCGGCGCGGCATCTAGGGATGGCGGAGAGAACCGGCAGCATTGAAGTTGGCAAGCAGGCCGACCTCGTGGCTTTCCATCCGCACAACGGTTACGGAGATGTCGCTCGTGTCTGGGTTGACGGCAAGGAACGCTACTCATCCCTCATGGACAGAGAAAACCGGAGACAGCCGGCACTTGAAGATTGCGATCAACTGGAGGAGGATGCTGTTTCAGCCAATTGATTGCGATCGACGCTGCTCTCGATCCGGGTGCACAAACAGTAATGCTCGCAATCTATCTTCCCGCTTCCGCTGCCAGCTTAAGTGCCCTCGTCATTGCTTCGGTGCGGCTTTGCTTCAATGCAGCCATATTCATGCCTCCTGGCAGCCATCTCTCTGGAGAATAGCGCCGCAGGTGGTCCTCCAGTTGACTGTCAAACGCTGCGCCGATCTGAGCTATAGCAGACTGCGCTTTGGGCAGCGCCTGGTGGAAGTGGGTCATCTCTGCCTGCGCCGTTTCCGGGTGGTAGCTTAGCCGGTCTCCAGCTTGCATAACATCGACCAAGGCGTCAGGCGCGTCGGAGACGGGTGAGGTCTGGCGCATGGCATCATAAACGTCGCGCAGCCGGGTCATGGAACCGGCAAATCCATCCAACTCGTCTCGCCGCGCGGCCAGCCCAGGGGCGCGCCGCACTTCCACTGTCACCTTGGAGGCAACGCTGCGGCTGGAGATGGGAATCACGGTGGTCAGCGTATTGCCCTCAAAGCGCCAGCCGTTTTTCCCGGTGATGCTCGCTTGTCGCAGCAGAGCGCCATTCACAGTGACGCGCTCTGGCGGCCAATCGGCCGGCAGCCGCAGTTCCAATGCGCGCTCGGCTGGCATTCCGGGGTAACTTCCCTCGACCGGCTCGATCTCCACTCGCAGTGTGTTGCCGCTCTGCGTCGCTTTGATCGGCGTACGGGCAAAGACGCCCCGTTGATACTCGACACCCACACCGGAATCTTCATAGAGCGAATAGCTCGACGTTGTGCCCGGAATCAGCGGCCAAATGTTGACGATCAGCGGATCGACAGGCTTTTCGCCGGTCGAGAGCATGGGCGGCTGCATGGGAACGATGGCGCCAGGACGCACGTAGACGGGGATCTGCTCAATGGAGAAACTACGCCCCACAGTGACGCCGCCGCTGAGATGCTTGCCGGTGGGCCATTCTATCCACTCGCCAGGTGGCAGCCAGACTTGCTCCGTGGCCAGTCCTGAAGCCTTGTCGGCGGGTGTGGTCACGGGCGCGACCAGCATCTGATCGCCAAACATATACCCGTTTCTGCTCTGGTAAGCCCGATCTTCCTCGGGCCAGTCGTAGTAGAGCGGATGCAGGAAGGCTACGCCCGTGTCGTAGGTCTTGCGCGCCTCGGTATACAAATACGGCTCGAGCGCATAGCGGAGTTGATAGGCGGAGCGCAGAGCAGAGGAATAGGGCTCGGGATAAGCCCAGGGGCGGCGTTCGCTGTCCGGATTCTTGGTG
>Ga0181535_10000556_pt1 | contig 54238 bp, 50 predicted proteins | sample PEATcosm2014_Bin_44_FD_119774 | JGI IMG/M metagenome (GOLD analysis project Ga0181535, IMG submission 119774) | Peatland microbial communities from MTU Mesocosm Facility, Houghton, MI, USA - PEATcosm2014_Bin17_30_metaG | ecosystem: Environmental > Terrestrial > Soil > Wetlands > Peat | place... | reverse complement strand
GGCTCGTCGAGAACGGGAACGCCCGGTCGGACAGGTCGGCCGAGCCGAGGCGTCCGAGCAGCTGGCGTGACGCGGGACCCATCACACCGAGAACGGCGTACGCCGAGGAGACGTCGACCACGCTGAGATGCTCACCGGCGCGTTGGTGGCGTTCGATCCACACCGCGTCGCGCACCGGCGAGGCCGCGCTCGTCACCAGCAGAAAACGGTCCCGCGCCAGGCGGGTCACGGTGACGTCTGCCTCGTACCCGGCGCGCTCGTTGAGCATGCCCGTGTAGACGGTTCGGCCCGGCTCGACCGCCACGTCCGCCGTGCACAGGCGCTGGAGCACCGTTTCGGCGTCTCGACCTACCACGAGGAGTTTGCCGAAGGACGTCTCGTCGAAGACGGCGACGCGCTCGCGGGTGGCCGCCTGCTCGGCGGCTGACCAGGCGAGCCAGTCGGGTCGCTCCCACGTGTAGTCGAGCTCGGCGGGCCGTCCCGCCGGGGCAAAGACATTGGGCCGCTCCCATCCCATCTTCGAACCGAAGACGGCCCCTTTGCCGGCCAGCAGGTGGTGGAGGGGCGACCGCCGGAACGGGCGGGCCGTCGCCAGCTCCCGGTTGGGCCATGGCACCGCGTAGTGCAGGCCGAGGACCTCTCCGACCCGATCGCGCAGCCAGCGGTTGTTGGCGTTGAAGGGGGCGAACCGGCGGATGTCGACGGCGACGAGGTCGCCCGTCGGCTCTCCCTCGACGATCCAATCGGCCAGGGCCCGACCGGCACCGCCGCCCGACGCGATCCCGACCGAATTGAACCCGGCCCCGACGAAGAAACCCGCCAGGTTGGGCGCCTCTCCCAGGATGAACTGATTGTCGGGCGTGAAGCTCTCGGGTCCGTTGTACAACTTCTTCAGCCCCGTGCGCTGCAGGGCGGGGATCCGGTGGACGGCGGATTCCATGAGGACGCTGAAGTGGTCCCAGTCCTCATCGAGGAGCTGGAACTCGAAGGGGTACGGCAGCGCGTCTGGAGCGACCCAGGGTTTTGCCGTCGGCTCGAATCCGCCGACGACGAGTCCGCCGACCTCCTCTTTCACGTACGTGTACCCATCGGGATCGCGCAGGATGGGCAGGTCACGGTCGACGCCCTCAATGGCGTCGGTCACCACGTAGAAGTGCTCGGCCGAGTGTAGAGGGACGTGGACCCCGCAGAGGAGCCCGACGGCCTTCGCCCACTGGCCGGCGCAGTTCACGACCACCTCGGCCTCGACGGCACCCCGGTCGGTCACGACACCGGTCACCCGGTCGTCCCGCGACGTCACGCCCGTCACTCGGGTGTGCTCCTCGATACGGACGCCGCGCAGGCGGGCCCCGCGGGCGAGCGAGGCCGTCACGTCGACCGGGTTGACGGTGGCGTCGCCGGGCAGCCAGAGGGCGCCGAGCAGATCGTCGGTCTCGAGGATCGGGTAACGCGCAAGGGCCTGGCTAGGGGTGAGCAGCTCGCATTCGAGGTCGTAGGCCTCGGCCGTGGCCGCCGTCCGGCGGAGTTGGACCATCCTCTCCGGGGTACGCGCCACGGTCACGCCACCGCACCGCTTGAGGCCGGTGGCGAGACCCGTCTCCGCCTCGAGGTCGCCGTAGAGGCGGACGGAGTACTGCACGAGTCGGGTGCCGGACTCCGTCGCCCGGAGTTGGCCGAGAAGGCCCGCCGCGTGCCACGTCGTGCCACACGACAGCTGTCCCTGCTCGAGCAGAAGCACGTCGGTCCACCCGAGGCGGGCCAAGTGGTAGGCGGTCGAGGTCCCGACGACGCCACCACCGACGACGACGACACGGGCCCGGTCGGGGAGGTCGGTCCCGGTGGCTGCGTGCTCCATGCTCGTCCTCTCCTCGCCGGTCCGGCCTCAGTCTGCCCGCGCCACGTCGGCCAGCAGCCGGTCGAGCCCGGGATCGCCGAACGTGGCCTCGGCCCGCTCGTACTTCTCCATGCCCCAGCTCCAGAAGTCGAACTCGATCGGGCTGGTGGCGTCCTGGATGGATGCCCACAGCGTCCACCCGTACTGGGACATGAGGCCCCACAGGCGGGCGCGCGCCACGTGGCTCCGGGAAGGGACACCGTCGTACGCGCCGACGAGCTCCTCCAACTGGTCGAGGGTGAGGTGGCACTCGCTCCAGATGTTGCCGAGCTCGAAGTAGGGGTCGTTGTTGCCCGAGTACTCGTAGTCGATGATGGAGACGGTCTGGCCGTCGTCGATGAAGTTGGCGGCCAGGAGGTCGTTGTTGCACGGCCGGGGCGCCACCGGCCGGACATGCAGCGCGGCCCGGATGCGCCCGACGGTCCGCGCATGGTCGAGGTAGCCCAGCGGGAGGCGGAAGCCGCGGCGACGGACACGCCCGAGGTAGTCGGCCTGGAGCTCGAACATGTCGAAGCGGTTGACGAACGGCTCGCCGGCGTGGAGCCGGCGGCAGGCCGCAGCCACCCGTGGCAGGATCCCGGGTCGCTGGAGGTGCTCGTCGGTCAACGACTGCCCCTCGAGGAAACCGACGACGAGGACCCCGTCATCGGGCAGGAAGTCGACCACGGGCGCGCCCACGCCGGTCGCCGCGGCCCGGACGCTGTTCTCGTACTCGGCCCGCCGGTCCACGGCCAGCTCGTTGGCGGACGACGGGTTCGAGTGGCGGACGACGTAGGACCCCTCGGGGGTCGTGACCTTGTAATTCCGGTTGGTCAGGCCGCCGGGAAGGGGCTCCACCCTGCACGGCCGGCCCCGCAGCACCTCGATCCGCTCGAAGAGGCCGGGATCGAGGTCAGCGCCGTTGCCGGCGCTCACCGAGGCGGATGGTCGGGTCTGCTCAGGGCAACGAGGAGGCGGGGTAGTCGACGCCGCCGAGCTCCTCGATGATCTCCTTCTCGATGGTCTGCTTGGGGCCGGTGAACCAGTTCTTCACGGAGGCGTGCCAGTAGATCCACAGGAAGATGAGGAACGCCGGGAAAACCAGGATCGTGTAGTTCACGTACTTCATGGAGAACCCGGTGGTCCACGGCACGCCCAGGTTCGAGGTGGGCATGAAGGCCATCCACGAGACCAGGACGATGTCGATCAGCGCGATGACGGCGATCCACTTGTACTTCGTGCCGAGGTTCCAGTGCCCCTGCTTGAACTTGGCGCCCATCCGCCAGCGGTGCCAGATCGGGATGGCGAAGCACCAGTAGAGGGCGATGACGCCGATCGACACCACGGCGTCGAAGGCGATCGGGGAGGGCACGCCGCCGATGTCGACCGGGATGAGGGCCGGCGCCGTGATGACGAGGGAGAAGACGGCAACGAGGATCACACCGGCGACCGGGACCCGCTTGGCGCTCAGCTTCGACCACACCTTGGCCGCCGGGACGGCGCCGTCGCGGCTGAAGGCGAAGAGCATCCGGGTGCAGCTCGTCATGCAGGCCATGGTGCAGAAGAGCTGGCCGATGGTGGCGATCAACAGGACCGTCCCACCCCAGCGGTTCGTGAGGGCCTGTTGGAAGATCAGCGCCACACCGCCACCACCGGCGGTGACCTTGGCCGGATCCTGCACGGCGAAGAGGAAGGCGAGCAGGAGGAGGTAGCCGCCGATGGCCGAGTACACGATCGAACGCCAGATGCCCTTGGCCGCCGAGTCGGCCGCCGAGTGCGTCTCCTCCGACAGGTGGGCCGAGGCGTCGTACCCGGTGATGGTGTACTGGGTCAGCAGGGCCCCGATGGGCAGGATGATAAAGATGAACCCGAACCCGCTCGTCTTGCCGCCGAAGAACCCCGTGTTGTTGACCCGCGAGGTGAAGACGGACGACGCGCTGGCGTGGTGATGGGGCAGGAAGACCAGGATGAGGACGATGACACCAGCGCCTATCACGTGCCACCACACCGAGGTGTTGTTGAAGATCGAGAGCAGGTGGCTCGAGAAGATGTTGACCAGGGAGGCGATGAACAGGATCCCGAGGAAGAACAGGAAGATCGTGTTGAGGCTGCCCGAGTGCCAGCTCGTGAAGAAAAAGCCGAGGGTCAGGTCCAGGAAGGTGGCACAGCCGTAGGCGACCGAGGCGGTGATGGCGAGCAGCCCGATCAGGTTGAGCCATCCCGTGTAGTACCCGGACTTGGCCCCGCCCAGTTTGGAGGCCCACCAGTAGATACCGCCCGAGGTGGGGTAGGCGGACACCAGCTCGGACAGGCAGAGGCCGATGCAGAGAACGAGGCAGGCCAGGATGGGCCAGCCCCAGGCGATGGCGGCCGGACCGCCACCGTTCCAGCCGGCGTAGAAGGTGGTGAAGCACCCGGCCAGGATGGAGATGATGGAGAAGCTGATGGCGAAGTTCGAGAAACCGGACCAGGATCGGTTGAGCTCCTGCTTGTAACCCATCTGGGCGAGGTGCTGCTCGTCCGGCGTCAGGGTCGCGACGGCATGCGCATGTCCGTCCGGGGCGAGATGCCCCCCTTCCTCGTAGACACCTTCGGGCATGCCGGACCCCCTTTGTGTCGGTGACCCCGGACCCCCGGGGCCAGCGAGCGTTGCGGGCACGTTAGCAAGCCCCGTTCCCGCGTGGCGGGAATGGTGGGGGTTGACGGTTGCGGAGCGGTGCCGAAGGGAGGGCGAGAGCCGTCGAACTCGGGGAGGGCGGCGCAGACGCGTGCCTCGGCGCGGCCTGAGATGGATAGAGCGGGCCCGTACTGACCTGGCAGGATGAGCGCGTGCGATCCTCACCGCCGTTGTGTGGGAGTCAGCAGCGCATTCCTGGCCGTGCCGATCCTCATCGGCTCGGGCGGAACCGGTGAGAGTCCTGGCCATCGACCAGGGGACCTCGGCCACCAAGGCCGTCGTGTTCGACGACGACGGCGAAATCCTGACCTCGGTGGAGGCCGCGGTGACGCCGCGAGCGGTCTCGGGGGGAGGAGTCGAACAGGACCCCGAACAACTGTGGGAATCAGTCCTTCTGGCGGGCCAGGACGCGATTGCCCGGTCGGGCGGTGGCGTCGCCGCCGTGGGCTTCGCCAATCAGGGTGAGACCGTGTTGGCATGGGATCGCGGCACGGGCCGCCCGCTCAGCACCGCCCTCTCCTGGCAGGACCGGCGTGCCGCGTCGATCTGTGCCGAGATGGCACCGGATGCCGCGGCGCTGACCCGCACCACGGGGCTCCCCCTCGATCCCTATTTTGCGGCTCCGAAGATGGCCTGGCTGCGTCGTCACGCCACGAACGAGGGCGTGGTCACCACGAGCGACTCCTGGCTCTTGCACCGTCTCACCGGTCTGTATGCGACTGATGCGACGACGGCCTCGAGGACCCTTCTCCTCGACCTCGAGAGCCGCACCTGGTCGGAGGAAGCGTGCGCGGCATTCGGGCTGGAAGGTATGGACCTCCCCACGGTTGTGGGTAGCGCGCAAGAGATCGGGTCGACAGATGCCTTCGGGCCGTCGCTCCCGTTGAGCGGGCTGAGCGTCGACCAACAGGCGGCGCTGGTCGGGGAGCATTGCCTGGAGGTGGGGGAATCGAAATGCACGTATGGCACAGGGGCATTTCTGCTGGCCAATGCGGGCGCACGACCCTTCGCCTCCTCGGCCGGGTTGGCCGTGTCGGTGGCCTGGCAGCTCGGAGAAGACGCCTCTTACTGCATCGACGGTCAGGTCTACGCCGCGGGAGCCGCCCTCGCCTGGCTGCAACGCTGGGGATTCCTGGGTCGCGCCCAAGACCTCGATGAGGTGGCGGCGTCGGTGCGAGACAGCGGAGGGGTCTCCGTCGTGCCCTCCCTCAGCGGTCTCGGTGCGCCCTGGTGGCGTCCCGATGCCTTGGCCAGCATCGACGGGATCGGTCCCGGGACTGAGCCCGCGCACGTGATCCGCGCCACTGTCGACGGCTTGGCAGCTCAGGTGACGCTGCTGGCGCGCGCCGCAGCGGAGGATCTCGGTCATCCGCTCGCTGTGCTCCGGGTCGACGGTGGTCTGACCCGGTCGCGGATGCTCATGCAAACGCAGGCAGACCTGCTGCAGATACCAGTCGAGGTCGCTTCTTCACAACACGCCACCGCCGCGGGCGTCGCAGCGTTGGCCCGACTTGGGGCCGGCGCCGCTCGGACGCTCGATGAGGCGGTCCATCGGGCCGACTCGCACGTCCGCTACGAGCCCGCCATTTCCGCGGTGGAGGCAGCTGACAGATTGGCGGGATTCGAACGAGCGGTCGCGCGGCTGACCGGTACGGCGAACACGACAATTCCATGACCGCCGACCACACGTACGACGTTGCGATCATCGGTGCCGGGGTCGTCGGAACAGCGATCGGGCGCCAGCTCTCGCGCTATCGGTTGCGCACGGCGATGCTCGATCGCTCCACCGATGTCGGCACGGGGACCTCCAAGGCCAACACTGCGATTCTGCATACCGGGTTCGACTCTCAGCCGGGAAGCCTCGAAGCCGCGTTGGTCCGGCGCGGGCACGAGTTGCTGACCGCCTACGCAGGCAGGACGGGCATCGCCCTCGAGAAGACCGGGGCTGTCTTGGTGGCCTGGGACGCGGAACAAGCAGCCCGGTTGGACGACGTGGTGACGAAATCCGTGGCGAACGGGTATCTGGCCGCCCACCGGATCACCCTCGAGGAGCTGTATCGGCGAGAGCCGGCCCTCGGAAAGGGTGCCACGGGAGCGGTTGCGATCCCCGACGAGTCGATCATCTGTCCATGGAGCACGAGCATCGCGTACGCGACCGAGGCTGTCGGTGCGGGAGTGGAGCTGAAGCTTGGCGCCGAAGTGACGGCAGTGACCAGGGACGGGGACGCCTGGCTGCTGCGCACCACGAAGGGCGCGCTGCGCGCCGACTGGGTCGTCAACGCCGCCGGGCTCGGATCCGACCTGCTCAACGAGAAATTCGGCCACGACGAGTTCACGATCGCGCCGCGACGGGGCCAGCTGGTCGTGTTCGACAAGTTGGCCCGCACGCTGCTGTCGTCGATCCTGCTGCCGGTGCCCACGGCGCGTACGAAGGGCGTCCTGGTCGCGCCCACCGTCTACGGCAACGTGCTCTTGGGCCCCACGGCCGAGGACATCCCCGATCGGGAGGACACTGCCACCACGGCTGCCGGCATCGAGGGCCTGTTCGACGCGGGGCACCGGATTCTGCCCGACCTGATCAAGGAAGAGGTGACCGCGTGCTACGCCGGATTGCGCGCCGCCACCGAGCACTCGGACTACCAGATCACCGTCCACGATCGTGAGCGTTACGCCTGCGTCGGGGGTATCCGATCCACCGGGCTGACGGCGTCGCTTGCCATCGCCGAGCACGTTGTCGAGGAGATGGAAGCCGGTGGCCTCTCGCTGGTGGAGGCGGAGGACGAGCCGGCCGTCCCCCACATGCCGCAGCTGGCTGAGCGGGGGACACGCGCCTTCGAAGATCCGGCCATGATCGAAAGTGATCCGGCCTATGGGCACATCATGTGTTTCTGTGAGCGGGTCACCGAGGGCGAAGTGCGGGATGCACTCCGCGCTCCGGTTCCGGCCGTGGACCTTGGTGGTGTGCGCCGGCGTACCCGGGCGACCAACGGGAGATGTCAGGGCTTCTTCTGTGGTGCTGCCGTCGCGGCGTTGCTTTCGTCACGGTGAAGGCGTGAGCCGCAAAGTCGTGAGGGTCGACGCGCTGGTCGTCGGCGGGGGCCCCGCCGGTTTGGCCGCCGCCACGGCATTGCGATCGGGCGGTGCCGGGTCCGTCGTGGTCGTTGACCGCGAGGACGAGGCGGGCGGGACACCGCGCCTCTGCGCGCACACCGGCTTCGGCATGCGGGATCTGCGACGCGTCCTGAGTGGGCCGGTGTACGCCCGCCGGTGGGTCGAGCGGGCCGTTGCCTGCGGCGTGGACATCAGGACTCGGACCATGGTGACCGGATGGGCGGCACCTGGTCGCGCCGAAGTCACGGGTCCCGGCGGTGCACTCGAGATGGAGGCGCGGGCGATCGTGCTGGCCACCGGGGCCCGGGAGCGGCCACGGGCGGCCCGCCTTGTTCCCGGGACGCGTCCCTCCGGGATATTCACCACCGGCCAACTCCAGCAGTGGGTGCACCACCACCACCTCCCCGTGGGCCGGCGGGCCCTCATCGTCGGCGCCGAACACGTCTCCTACTCGGCTGTGATGACCCTCAGGGAGGCCGGGGTCCACGCAGTGGCCCTGGTGACAGACCTTCCGCGCCCCCAGTCCTACCGCCTGTTCGACGTCCTGGTCCGGATCGGCCTCCGGGTACCGGTCTGGGCCGAGACCTCAGTGGCCGGCGTGTACGGGCGCGACAGAGTGGACAGGGTGCTGGTACGGGGCCCGGGCGGCGACCAACGTTCGGTGGCCGTCGACACCGTCGTCTTCACCGGAGACTTCGTCCCGGACAACGAACTGGCCCGCCTGGCCGGTCTCTCCATCGATGCTGGCACCCACGGTCCCGCCTGTGGGGCCGGCGGCGTGACCACTGCAGCCGGGATCTTCGCAGCCGGCAATGTCGTGCACCCGGCCGAGACCGCAGACGTGGCCGCACGGCGGGCGATGTTCGTCGGCCGGGCTGCTGCGGCGTGGCTGCGCCAAGGCGGGGACGAGACGACGCCGAACGCGACAGTGGGGGTGCTGGTGGCGAACCCGTTGCGCTGGGTGGTGCCGAACAGGGCGCATCCCGTCCACCACGACACCGAGCCCGTCCTGATCAGGTCCCGTGTCTTTCTGGACCATCCGCGCGTGGTCGTGACCCAGGGTGGTCGGCGTCTCGCCTCCTACCGGCTGCGCCACATGATCCCGAACCGGTCGCATCGCATCCCGTCGGACTGGTGGGGACGGCTGCGGCCCGACGAGGACGTGCTGATCTCGGTGGCCTCTGGCGTCCAAGGGTAAGACATCGGGTCGAAAGGCCCACGGCGGAGGGCCCCCCGGGTCAGGACATTTCGGCGAGAATCTTGGCCTTCTGGTCGTTGAACTCCTGCTCGGTCAGGATTCCCTGGTCCTTCAGCTTGGCCAGCTCCTTGAGCTTGTTGATCAGCTCGTCGGAGTCCGGAGCGGCGGCGACCGGCGCCGCCTCCGGTGCCGGCGCCGCCTGCTGGGCCGCGCCTTCCTGCTGGGCGTACTTCTGTTGCTGGTGTCGGTTCACACCACCGGCCACGACAGTCGCGGTCCCGGCGATCACAGCCGTCCTCCCGACCGTCCGCAGCACCGGGCGGCGTCGCATCATCGGCATGGTTGTCCTCCTCCTCGGTTCGGTCTCTCGGTTCTCAGCTCGCCAGGGCCTGCGCCAGCTCGTCCATCGCGGTCTCGATGAGGTCGGCCGGGATGCGCGCGCTGTCGACGAGCACCCCACCCGATCCACGCAGCGCCTCGGCGAGGGGCCTGGCCCACAGGTCCTCCCACAGGATGACCAGGGCGGAGTTGCCCGCCGGCAGGTTGGCGGCCACGTGGTCGAGGTCCTCGGTGTTCACCAGGCCTCCGACCTCTCCGTCGATGTCGCCGAAGGCCGCCAACTCGTCCATCTGGTCGAACTCGAGGCTGATGGTGTCACCCTGCTCGTCCTTGCCGACGAAGACCAGGTCGAGGATGCGTACCACCTCGCCGGTGACCAGCTTCTCGATCTCCGGGATGATGTTCCCGTTGAATTTGTTGCCGGGGAAGGCGATCACCGTGTAGCTGACTGGGCCGAGCGTCATCGTGTCTCCTCTGTCGTCTGTGCTCTAGGTCGGTGTTGTAGGCCGATCGTAAGGTCTGGCTCGGCTCAGCTGGCCGCGAGGATCTTCGACTTCTGCGCCTCGAACTCGGCGTCGGTGATCACGCCCTGGCTCTTGAGGTCCGCCAGCTTGGAGAGCTGGTCGGCCGCAGTGTCCCCACTGGTGCCGGCCGCCTGCTTGACGTAGGCGTCGAACGCCTTCTGCTGCTCCGCTGCCTGCTTCGCCGCCCGCTCGTGCATCTTGCCGCCCCGTGCGATCAGGTACACGAAGACACCGAGGAACGGGAGGATGATGATGAAGATGACCCACAGTGCCTTGGCCACGCCACCCATGTCATGGCTGCGGAAGATGTCGACGAACACCATGATCAGCAGCCAGATCCAGATGACGAACAGGAAGAAGTACAGCATCGTCAGGAAGAAGTCGAGAATCGGGTATTGGTACGTGGCGAAAAGCATCGGTGCCCCTTGCGTCGTCGAGTTGAGCCCCCCCGGCCCGCGGCCAGGTGTCGGATTGCCCGTTCAGGATGTCATCACGGCCGTTTCGAGTCAAAAGCACGAGTGGGTTGCCGTTTTCAGGCGGCAATCGAGCGTGTCGACGACCGATCCCTGACAACCGCACGTCAGACCCCTTCTTCGGCGTGGAGCCGGCCCCTCCTGCAGGCTGCGACGAACGCCTTGTAGTCGCGCTCGTTCTGGTCGGCATAGGACTCCGCGAAACGGGCCAGCGCCTTCTCGAAGGTGGTGCCGTTGCCGAGGTAGGACGCCATGGCGATCCGGTCCCCGGAGCGGGCGTGGGCGCGGGCGAGCGTGTGGGCGCACAGCTCGCCGTAGATCTTCATCCCGGCGGGAATGACGTTCTCCGTGTCGACCGACCCCTTCCAGTCCTGCAGCTGACGGATGTAATAGTCCCGGGTCACCCCGTCGATGCCGTCGGTGCGCTGCCAGCCCAGCATGATGTCGCTGCTCGCCTGCATGAGCCGCTGCCCGGCCACGACCCGGGCCCCGTGGTTGGCGTAGGCGCTCTTCTTCGTGAAGCGCTCCAGGACCGACGCCTCCGCCTCCTTGGCCTGCAGGAACAGGACGTCGTCGTGACGAGGGCCGTGCAGGAGCGCTATCCAGGCCCGGGTGCCCACACTGCCCACGCCGACCACCTTGCGGGCCAGCTGGCTGAATTGGTACTTCTCGAGCAGGTGCCGCCTGTCCGTGGGCAGGCTCTGCCGGTAGCGCAGGATCACCTCGTGGAAGAGCTCCACCATCGCGTCGCTCTGCACCTGCGGGAAGAGGTCCTCGACGGGCACGATGAGGGGCGGGTCGTTGATGATCCTCCGCCGCCCGTCCACCACCGCGGTCAGCTTGTCGAGCGCTTTGATGGAGTCCTTCGTGTGGGCCTTCGTGGTCAGCTTGGTCGCGGTGGCCGCAATGCGCGCCTGGGTCTTGGAGCCCGTGGACGCGGCGTGCTGTTCGAACAGCTCCACCATGCTCTCGATCTCAACCCGGTTGTACCAGACCTCGAGATTGGTCATGGCCGCCATCCGCCGCATGGCCTCCCGGTAGACGCGGCCCAGGCCGACCACCGCCTCGGTGCGCACGCTGCTGGGAAAGCCGAGGTTGCGGGAGGCGACGACCACGCTCGCCGCGAGCCGCTTGAGATCCCACTCCCAGGGGCCCGGGTGCGTCTCGTCGAAGTCGTTGCAGTCGAAGACCAGCTGGCGTTCCGGAGAGCCGAAGACCCCGAAGTTGGACAGGTGGGCATCGCCGCAGAGCTGGGTCGTGAGACCGGAGCGCGGCGTCGTCGAGAGGTCGGACGCCATGACCAGAGCGGCCCCCCGGAAGAAGGTGAAGGGCGAGACCAGCATGCGGCCGTAGCGGATGGGGACGAGCTCGGGAACCCGCGTCGCGGCCTGCTCCTCGAGCAGCGTGATCGGGTCGGGTCGGTCGCGGGCCGGCTCGAACACCGATTGGCTCTCCCGGGGTGTCTGGCCCCGGGCCGCCTTTCCCACTGCCTTGCTCGCTTCCTCGCTCAAATGTGGGAGGGCGCTAGGCACCGGGCTGTCCGCCAGTCGGACCTTCTCGCCAATTTCCATCGTCGGCCACCTCCCCGGACGCGGCACGGCGCCGTTCTGCCGTGTGCGAGGCTAGGCGCGGCCGGACCAGACGGATTGAGGGGGACGGCGGAGGATCGAGCCCCAAGGCCGGCGAGGGTGAGGAACGACCAGTGACGGTGGACTTCGAGGACCCGAGCGCAGCCGGCACCGTCACGCCGGCCGGTCCTGAACCCGCTCCCGGGAGTGCCCAAGGGCGCCGCGTGGGGGTCGCGGCGGGGATCGGCCGCCTCGTCGATGCCATCAACCACAGCGACGACGCCGCCGTCGAGAAGGCCGTGCTCCAGCTCAGCAGGTCACGTCGCTGGCTGGCCCCCCTGGCCATGATCGTGGGCGCCTTCCTCATGCTCTTCCAGGGTCTGAAGCTCCTCATCACCAACTGGCGCCTCACCCTGGTGCAGATCGTGCCCGCCATGTGGATCTGGGCCGCAATGCTCGACATCAAGATCCACGTCCTCCACGGCAAGCAGTTCCACGTCCTGCGCGGCCCGATCCTCATTCCGGCCGTACTGGCGGTGACTGCCATCACGGCGGCAAGCTTCTATCTGAACGGCGTCTTCGCCTTTGCGATCGCCAAGCCGGGAAAGCCCGAGATCCGGCCTTCCTTCGGCCAGGCCAACCGCCACCTCCGTGTGATCCTGGCCTGGGGTGGTGCCATCGGCCTCGCCCTCTCCTTCTCGGCCTTGATCGCGACCCGCTGGGGCCATTGGCCCTTCGCGATCAGCCAGAGCATCGTCGTCGGCATCATGATGCTCTGCTACCTGGCCGTACCGGCCCGCATGGTCGGGATTCAGAAGTCCAAGAACACCCGGGACAAGCTCGCCGCCACCGCCGTGGGCGGCGCGGTCGGCGCGGTCGTCTGCTCCCCGCCCTACCTTCTGGGCCGCTTCGGCATCCTGATGCTGGGCTGGCACTACCTCTTCTGGCTGGGCGTGATCCTGATCGTCATCGGGGCCACCCTGCAGACGGCCGCGACCAGCGCGGTGAAGGCCGTCAAGTTCTCCGCCAAGTTGATCGGCAACCCGTCGTCAGTGGCGGCGCCGGACACCGCGTCGTAGCAGGCGGGGCATTACGTCACGCCAGTGGGCCGGAGCCGTCGCGGGTCACGCGCGGCGGCGGCGTCGGCGCAGCGCCAGGTCCGGTAGCCGCCGTCCAGGTTCCGGGCCCGCAATCCGAGCTCGTGCAGCAGCATGGTCGCCGTGTGGCCGCGCTGGCCGACCTCGCAGTAGACGACGAAGGGGCCCGGGCCCAAGGTTGCGAGATGCTCGCGCAGCGTGTCGAGCGGGGCGTTCACGCTGGCGGGGATGGCACCGAGCTGGTACTCGTCTTCCGTGCGGACGTCGAGCAGCGTCCACCCCTGGTCCACCAGTCCGGCCACTTCGCATGCGTCGACCACCTCGCACTCGCCCGACATCAGGTTCTCCGCCATGTAGCCGAGCATGTTGACCGGATCCTTGGCCGAGGAGAACGGGGGCGCGTAGGCCAGTTCGAGGTCGGCCAACGCGTCCGCGCGCAGGCCCGCCGCCAGTGCGGTGGCGAGCACGTCGATGCGCTTGTCGACGCCCGAGCCACCGACCGCCTGCGCACCGAGGATGACCCCGTCGTCAGGGTCGAAGAGCAGCTTGAGCGACATCGGCTCTGCCCCTGGGTAATAGCCGGCGTGGCTCATGGGGTGCGAGTGGATGACCCGGTACCGCCGCGGCGCGGCGCGAAGCCGCCGCTCGTTCCACCCGGTCATGGCCGCCGTCAGGCCGAACACCTTGACGATGGCCGTCCCCTGCGAGGGGGCCTTGCGGACGGTCAGGCCGCAGATGGTGTCGGCGACCCGGCGACCCTGCCGGTTCGCGATGTTGGCCAGGGCGATGAGCGAGGAGCCGCCGCCGACAGAGTCCGCCTTCTCGACCGCGTCGCCGACGGCGTAGACGTCGGCGGCACTGGTCCGGCCGTCGTCGTCGACGGCGATGCCCCCGTGCGGCCCGAGTGCGAGCCCGGCCATCTCTGCCAGGCGCACGTCAGGCCGGACGCCGATGGCTGCAACCACCAGGTCGCCCGGGATGGCCCTGCCATCCGCCAGCACGACGCCGGCATCGGTCACCTCGGCGACACTCACTCCCGTCTCGACCGCGACACCGTGGGCCACCATCTCGCACGCGACGAGCACCGCGAGCTCAGGGTCCAGTGGCGTCAGGACCTGTTCGGCCGCCTCGACGACGGTGGTCTGAATTCCCAGCTGCGCCAGGTTCTCGGCCGTCTCGAGCCCCACGAACCCGGCACCGATGACGACGGCGCTCCGCGGTTTGCCCTTGGCCTCGCCGGCCAACAGCTCGGCATCCTCGACGGTGCGCAGGACACGCACCCGGTCGAACCCGGGCAGCGGGGGCCGGACCGGCGCCGCGCCCGGGCTGAGGATCAGCGCGTCATAGGCGAGCTCAATGGCGCCGTCCCCGGCGGCGTGCACAGTGACGCTGTGGTTTCCCGGGTCGATCGCGACGACCTCTGTCCCGACCCGGACGTCCAGCCGGAACCGGTCGAAGAGCCGCTCCGGCGTCTGCAGCAGGAGGTCGTCCTCGTCCTCGATCACGCCACCGACGAAGTACGGCAGGCCACAGTTGGCGTACGACACGTGCCCCGAGCGCTCGAGCACGACGATCGACGCCTCCTCGTCCAGGCGCCGGAGCCTGGTGGCGGCGGACATCCCTCCGGCCACCCCGCCCACGATTACGATCCTGCGGCCGCGCACTGTCACGCCAACTTCATGAACATGCGCTGGACCTCGTCGAGCGGGTACCCGTCCAACTCGGCCTCATCGGGATGGGCGAGGCAGTACGTGAGGCCGGCGGCCACGAGTCTGAATCCCGCCTGTTCGAGTGCCTTGGTCGCCGCGGAAATCTGCGTCACGACGTCTCGGCATTCCCGGCCGTCGTCGAGCATGCGCTCGACCCCCTCGATCTGGCCCGCCACGCGGTGGAGGCGCCTCCGGACATCCTCAACGACCACTTCGGGAAGCTGCATGACCCTCCTCGCTCGACGCCACACCGCCGCGGTGCCCCATCGTATACCCCCATGGGTATCCGCGTACGAGGGTGCCTACCCTGCGACGAGCACGTCGGTCAGTCCATGGATCACGTCGAGGCCGGCCATCTGGTCGGCATTGAGTCCGTACCGGGACCCCAAGACCGACGGGTCGGTGTAGCTGACCTGCGTGACGCCGTTCCCGCCGGACCACACGAGGACCTTCAGGGGGAGGTCGAGGGCGGCCAGGGGCGCGACCTCCATGACTCCGGTCCCCGCCGCCGGGTTCCCGAAGACGACGAGGGTGGTCTCCCGCAGGTCGAGACCCACCGCGAGCGCCTCGGCCCGCTGGTCGATCACCACGAAGACCTTCACGCCCTTCGACGCGAGCAGGTCCAAGAGCCGTGCCACGGTGTCAGCCACCGAGCGGGGACTGTGCTTGGTGACGACGCCGGTGTCACTGCTGGCCCCTCCGGCCGACCCCGATTGATCTGCCGCGGGCGTCACGGCTGCGAGCCCGTACCCGTCGTGACGGGCCGGTCCTCAGGAGGCCGCGGCCCGCACGGGCCGGGCCGCGTGGTTGTCGCGCAGCCGTTCCGCTGTCTCCCGATCCTGCAACGGCATCCCGATGCCGATCGGCACCGCCGACGTCACGTCGTTGCGGCACTGCGCACACTCGACCAACCACGTCCGGTCTGGGCCTTGGGTGATGATCGGGTGGTGATTCTGCATCTCCGGCTCCTGCACGTTCCCCTGGACGGGCGTAACCATACCGATCGACTCGCCGGAGCGAAAATGTGAGTTGCCTGTCGCGCCACCGAACGTTCGTTCTCCCTGGTGCGGGCCGCCGGTAGGCGAGTACCCTCTTTTCGCGATGCCTCCGCTCGCATCCGTCGAGGCCTACCTGGCGCGCATCGGTCTGGCCGACCGGGCCGACGCGGGCCTATCGGAGATCCACCGCGCGCATGCCACGACGATCCCCTTCGAGAATTTCGACTCGTTCTCGGGCACGCCCGTCTCGCTCGACCTCGCTGACCTCGAGGCCAAGATGGTGGGGCGGGGTCGAGGCGGCTACTGCTTCGAGCACAACCTCCTCCTCGCCTCGGCTCTCGAGTCGCTCGGCGGCATGGAGGTCAGCCCACTGCTGGCCCGGGTCCGCCTCGGACCCGAGGGCTCGCCACGACCCCTGAACCACCTCCTCCTCCGGGTGACGGACCGGGACGGCGCCATCTGGCTGGCCGATGTCGGGTTCGGCGGCGGCGGCCTCCTCGACCCCGTCCCCTTCGAGACCGGGGCCGAGTCCGACCAGTCGGGCTGGCGCTACCGGGTCGTCGCCGACGGGCCCGAACTCGTCCTCCAGGTGTTCCAGGACGGGGGCTGGAGCGACATGTACGGGTTCGTCCCCGAGCCGGCGGAGCAGGTCGACATCGAGGTCAACAACTGGTTCACCGCCACCCATCCCGAGTCGCCGTTCGTGACGGGCGTCATGGCGGGACTGCGTAGCCCCGAGCGCTGCCTGACGCTCTTCGTCAATGAGCAGGCCGTCCTGATTGAGCGAGCGGTGCTGGGGGAATCGACGGTGTCCGAGATCCCGCTCCACGATGTGCCTGACCTCCTTGCCGCGCGTTTCGGCATCGAAGGTGTGGTGCTCGGCGACGGGGGGCGCCTGGTGCTGGAACGTCGCGGTTGACGACCCTCCCCGCCGGCGGCACGACGGGTGAAGCCGCCCTCGCTCCACGAAAGGCGGCTCGCTCGGTTCAGGTCGTGAGCTGGGCGTCGGCCGGCCGGGCGATGATGTAGATCAGCGCGCCGAAGAATGGGATCACCAGGATGAGAACCGTCCATCCCGCCTTGGCCAACCCGTGGTGGTCGCGCCGGCGGAAGTTGTCGACGAAGCACCAGATGATGAAGAAGAGCAGCAGAAAGACCCCCGCGAACATCAGGAACGTCCAGAACAGGCTCAGCAGCGGCCATGTGTAGGCGAACATCGGAATACCCCCTATGGATGGGTTGACGTCACAGCATGGTTCCCGGAGACCGGGTAGGGAACAAGCCTAGGGTCGCCAGACGCCCGAGCACGGAATGCCCCCGGGATCGCGTCCGCCTTCAGCCTGCGCTGACCAGGCCGTAGATGCTCTTGGCCATCAGGTACAACCCGAGCCCGAGAGAAAGGAACACGATCGCCTGGTCCGTGTGCGCGTTGATCCATTGGAGCAGTGCGTTGAGCCTGGTCCTCACCGCCTCGGGTCGCACCGCGGCATAGATCTCCAGTACGAGGTAACTCGCCGTGCACCAGAGGCAGAACGCGAAGACACCGAAGTACTCCGCACCGTTGGAGAGATTCGCCTGCGTGATGGTGGCCACCCCTGCCGCCACCAGGACCCACGGCTGCAGCAGGAAACCGAGCCCTGCCGCCGCGAGCGGGTTGATCCGGTCGATGCCGGACATCCATCGGGGCTGCTTCTTGGGTGCCGTCGATGCCGGCCGGCGATTGCGGCGGTAGGCGACGAAGAGCAGGCCGACCCCGATAGCGAGTTTGAGGGCCAGCGCGCCCGTCGACGGCGCGCTCTGGGGGATCAGTGGCTTGCCCCCGGTCACCAGTACGGTCAACGCGACGATCGCCACCAGCGTGAGGAGCCACCCGAGGGTGAACCCCAGGCCCTTCATCAGTCCCCGTTCCGCCGCCAGCAGCAGGATCATCGCGGTGAGCGGGATCGGCTCCAGGGTCACAACCAACCCGATCACGAACAGATCAAGAAGCATTCGTCCTCCCCCGGTTCGCCAAGAGGCGTCGAACGTAGCCCGTGCACGCGGTCGACTGCTGACCGACGGCTGTCCAGTTGCTCCCCGTGGCGAGGATCACACCGGATCCACGTGGTCGCTAGTGGAGGCCACCCGGTGCTGCGCAGCGCTCCGAGGTGAGACCCCGGAGGCCAACGGGGTGGCGGGTTGCGAGCATGGACGAAGGGCCGCCTGGGGTTGGATTTCCCCCTCCTACAACGAAACGACCCTACCGCGTGCGGGATCGCGCCGGATCTGTTGTCGGCGAACTGCAGTGCAGACGACCGTCGTCCATATGTCGATCATGCGGGCGAGGGAGTCAGCCTACTAGGGCCAGTGGTACCCGCCGGATTCTCCGATGCGCGCCGTGTGACCTATCGGCTTCGACCTAGTCGTGCCCTCACCTCGGTGCCGAGGTCCAGCGCGGTGACTGCCTTCAGGGGAAGCCGTTCGGGCAGGGTCACCGTGAGCTCACCGTTGTCGAGGGAGAATTCGAGAAGCTCTTCAGCCCCGACGAGGCGCACCCGGCGCACCCGCGAGCCGTCGATCGCCGGCATGGTGATCCGGCGTGAAGCGGGCATGCCCATCACGAGCACGTAGACGCCCTCTCCGCTCTTGGTGAAGCGCAACGGCGTTCCCTCTGTCGTGACGGACTCCGTGATCACCCACGGGCGACTTCCGTAAATGGCCTCTCCGTTCGAGTCGAGCCAGGTACCGAGTCCGCGCAACGGAGCCTGCTGAAGCTCGGGGATGGTGCCGTCGGGCCGGGGGCCCACACCGATCAGCAGGTTGCCGTTCTTGGACACCACGTCGCAGAACATCTGGATCAGCTTGGTGTCGCTGATGATGTCCTCGGCCAGCTCGTGGCGATTCGCCCCGAACGAGTGGCCCACGCCGCGGGCCAACTCCCACTTGCGCTCCGAGACCGTATGGAGGACGTCGTACTCCGGTGTGCGGAAGTCGCAGTGCTTCGGGGTGGAGAACGTCAGGCGCTTGCGACGATCAGGGATGAACGGCCACAGCAGCTGCAACAGGGAGCCCGCACCGCGCACGAGGCCGTCCGTGAACGCGTTGCGGGGCAGGTTCGGCTCGACCCAGCGGTCGTTGACGACGCCTTCTTCCACCCTGTTGTAGTAGTACGCGAAGAGCTCGGCCAGGTTGCCACCGCTCGGCCAGGAGATGTCGTTCCAGAGCACGGACGGCTGGTACCTGTCGATCAGCTCTCGCCAGTGCGCTGTCACGTAGTCCACATAGGACCGACCGTGCGGCACGGCGAGCACCGCATCGGCAGGTTTGGAGAGGACGGCATGGTTGTACGGCCAGTCGTAGCCTCCCGAGTAGTACAGACCCATGCGCATCCTCTTGGCGCGGACCGCATCGCTCAGGTCAGCGACCAGGTCGCGACGGGAGTGATACTCGCCCTTCACCGGGTGGCGCACTGCGGAGGGCCAGAGTGCGAAACCCTCGTGATGTTTCGTCGTCAGCACGACGTAGCGCGCCCCTGCCGTCAGGCAGAGGTCGGCGACGGCATCGAGGTTCGCTCCGACGGAGGCGTCGTCGAACGTCTTGACGAAATTGTCGTAGGGATAATCGTCCCCGTACACCTGTGCGTGGTGCAACTGGGTGGGGCTGCCCTTGATCTGCATGGTGTTGAGGTACCACTCGGCGTACGGGTTCTCCCGCAGCATCCGTTTGGGACCGCTCTTGACGAGCAACTCCTGAATGTCGGGAACTCGCGGTGCCCAGCCTGGGACCGAGTACAGGCCCCAATGCAGGAAGACGCCCAATTTCGCGTCCTCGTACCAGACCGGAACCCGATGGGCACCGACGGATTCCCATGTTGCCTCATACACGGTGGTTGTCTTCTCGCATGTCCGTGACCCGCCTGCGCAACGCCTCGCGTGCAATGTAAGCACGCGGCGCAACAGTAATGACATTACGAGCGACCACACGCCGGTAGGGCGTCTCATGGCCGGCTGTCGGCGTACGCACCGCGCCGGCTGAAGTGCGCGCGACGGCCTGTCACCGGTTGGCGACCGGATCTCCGCGCACAGGCCGCTCCGTCGAGGCTCGGTCACCCCGTTGCAAGCGCCGAGCCGGTCCCCGGTCCACCAGCGTCCCCGGGCCGGCCGTAGCGCAGCCGGAAAGCCGTGTAGGCGAACGGCCCCACGACGATGGGCAGCCAGTAGGAGAGGATCCGGTAGGCCAGCGTGGCGACGACGGCGTCACCGCCGGGCACCCCCGCCAGGATGAGCAGCGCGCTCAAGCCGGCCTCGACGATCCCGAGACCGCCGGGGGTGATCGGGATCAGCGCGAGCAGACCGGCAACCGCATAGGCCAGCAGGACCAGCGAGGGCGACGGCTTGGCGCCGGTCGCCCGGATCGTCGCCAACAACGTTCCGTAGTCGAACGCCAGGCGGCCACTGCTCAGCAGCATGGCCGCCTTCCACTTCCGGCCCAGCACGTCCCTGATGCGGTTCCGCTCGAAGACCAGCCGGTCGGCCAGGCCGGTCATCGGCTCGGCATGACGCTTCAACCGGTTGCGCGTCGCCTGCACCGCCCGGCCCACCCAGCGGACGGGGCCGTCCATCACGAGCACGAGCGCAGCGAAGCCGGCGAAGAGCACGAAGGCCACGATTCCGAGGAGCGCTGCGTGCTCGAGGCTCGTGTCGATCGGAGCCCCGAGGATGATCGCCGGCAGGACGAATACCGGCAGCGCGAGCAGGCCACCAATGCCGAGCAGCGAGAAGGCGGTGAGGCCGCCGACCGCCGTGGCAGTGTCGTTGCCCGACGCTGCGAGCATCCGGAATTGGGTGGCTGCGCCGAATGCGGCGCCGCCGGGCACCACGAGGCTTATGGCATTTCCTGCCAGCTGCGACGTGGCGACCGAGAACCAGGCCTTGGTCCGGAGGGCAATCCGTTGGAGTGCGATCGTGCAGGTGAAGTGCGCCACTTGCAGGATCAAGGCGAGAGCGAACCACACCGGGTCGAGGGACGTCAGCTTCGGCCAGGAATCGAAGACCTCGGTCAGGCTCGGGAACACGAGGTAGATGGTGATGCCGGCCACCACCACCATGACGGCCTTCTTGGCGACGGACCGCCACGGCAGGGGTGACTCGACATCCTGTTCAATTCGGGTGGCCAGGCGCTGCGACATGGCGTCGCTGCCGGACCCACCGGCGCCCGGTTCAGATGCCCGGGCGGATTCCTCTTCTGGCTCGTTCGCTGTCGCCACCGGGGCGTCGGACTCGGTAGCGGAGGAGCCGCCTTGCTAGCTGGCCAGGATCTTGGCCTTCTGGGCGTCGAACTCCGCATCGGTGATGACGCCCTGTGACTTGAGACCGGCCAGCTTGGAGAGCTGGTCGGCGGTGGTGTCCCCGCTGGTGCCGGCCGCCTGCTTGACGTAGGCGTCGAACGCCTTCTGCTGCTCCGCTGCCTGCTGCGCCGCGCGCTCGTGCATCTTGCCGCCCCGTGCGATCAGGTAGACGAAGACACCCAGGAACGGGAGGATGATGATGAAGATGACCCACAGCGCCTTGGCCCCGCCACCCATGTCATGGCTGCGGAAGATGTCCATGAACACCATGATCAGCAGCCAGATCCAGATGATGAAGAGGAAGAAGTACAGCATCGTCAGGAAGGCATCGAGTATCGGGTAGCTGGAAGCAAGCATCAACAACTCTCCTTGGGTTCCGTGGTCGGCGAGTACCCGCCCTACACCTGCAATGTTTAGTCCAGCGCGCCCGGCGAACACCGGGATGGGTCGGGGCCGAACGTCACAATGTCCCGAATCCTCGATTGGACCCCCGCAGGGCCCGAATCCGGGACGTGGCTTTCGACTCCGACCTGGCACAATCGGGCTACGACCATGACAGCCGGCCCGTGACCCACGACCTGAACCTCGCCGCCGTCGCGGTGGTGTCGGCCTGCGTGATCATCTGGGGCCTCGTCTCGGCCCGCCTGGAGCGCTGGGACGTCTCGGCCCCGATCGCCTTCGTCGTGCTGGGACTGGTCGTCACCCATGGCCCGACCAGCATCATCCACTTCGGCCTGCACTCGTCGACCATCCGCTCGTTGGCGGAGGTGACCCTCGCCCTCGTCCTCTTCGCCGATGCCTCCCGGGTGAACGTACGGGCCCTCCGGTCCGATGCCGCTCTTCCGGCTCGCCTCCTCGGCATCGGCCTGCCACTGACGATCGGGGCGGGCGCCGCCACGGCGGCGCTCCTCTTCGGGAGCAGCGGGCTCTGGGTCGCTGCCGCAATCGGCGCCATCGTGGCACCCACCGACGCCGCTCTGGGTGCGTCCATCATGGAGGACGATCGGGTGCCCTCCGGAGTGCGACGATTGCTCAATGTCGAAAGCGGGCTCAACGACGGGATCGCCACGCCGTTCGTCAATCTGTTCATCGCCGGGGCCGTCACGACGGAGGCGGTCAGCGGCACCCACCTGAGCGCAGCGGTGTTCGAGTTGCTCGGCGGCGCCGGTCTCGGGATCGCGATCGGCGTGGCCGGTGCAGTCCTGCTCGCTCTCTCCCGACGTCACGGATGGAGCGCAGCCGGTGTCCGGCCCCTCGCCATCTTGGCCCTGGCGCTGTTCGCCTACTCGACCTCCGTCGTGGCGGGTACGAACGGCTTCATCGCCGCCTTCGTCGCCGGTATGGCGTTCGGGACCGTGGACCATCACAACGACGAGGCGGCGCTGCGCTTCACCGAGCAGGCGGGCACGCTGCTCTCCCTGCTCGTCTGGTTCATCTTCGGTGCCGTCATGCTCGTCCCGGGTCTCGAGGACCTCGGCTGGCGCGATCTCGTGTTCGCCCTGCTGGCACTCACCCTGCTCCGCATGGTGCCCGTGGCCATCGCCCTGGCCGGCACCGGCCTGGACCGCGCCACTGTGGCCTTCGTAGGTTGGTTCGGCCCCCGCGGCCTCGCGTCGGTCGTCTTCGGCCTCATCGCTGTGGACTCCCTGGCACCGTCCGACTCCAAAGTGGTCCTGGCCGCGGTGACGCTGACGGTGGCACTCAGCGTGTTGCTCCACGGCGTCAGCGCCTCCCCGCTCGCGGCGCGCTACGCGGGCTATGCCACCCGGTTCGGTCCAGAGGGACCGGAGCACACCGAAGCGGCGCCCATCTCCGCCCGGACCTTGCACCGCAACGAGACGCTCTGACCTTTCCACAGGTTCCACCGCCTATGTGGCCTCCGCGACCTCCGCTGTCTCGAGCAACGCGAGGATCTCCGATGCTGGCACGGGTCGGGAGAAGATGAAGCCCTGGCCGTGGTCACACCGCTCGCCACGAAGGCCGTCCAGCTGGTCTTGTTGTTCGATCCCCTCGGCCAACGTGACCAACCCGAGCGTTCGGCCGAGTTCAACCAGCGTATGGATGAGTGCGGCAGCGTCGGGCGATCGGTGCATGTCCGCCACGAACGACCGGTCGATCTTCAACACGTCGACCGGGAACTTCCGGAGATAGGCAAGCGACGAGTAGCCCGTACCGAAGTCGTCGATCGCCACCATGACGCCCAGTTTCTTCAGTCGGTTGAGCCTGTCAACGGTGGCGTCGGCATCTCTCATGAGGGTCGATTCCGTGACTTCGAGGATGAGACTGGCGGGGTCGAGGCTGCTCGCCTCCAGGGCGTCGCGCACGTCGTCGACCAGTCGGTCGGACTCCAGCTGCCGCATGGAGACGTTGACCGAGATCGTGGTCCGGTGACCTTGCCTGTGCCACACGGCGGCTTGGCGACAGGCCTCGGTGAGGACCCACCGCCCCACGTCGACGATGAGGCCTCTCTCCTCGAGCACGGGGATGAAGACGTCGGGCGTAATCGTCCCGTTTATGGGGTGTTGCCAACGAAGCAGCGCCTCCACCCCCTGGATCTCGACCTGGTCGAGATCGAAAATCGGGTGGTAGAGCAGGAAGAACTCGTTTCGGCCAAGAGCGGATTCCAAATCGGACTTGAGGGAGAGTCGTGCCTTCGCAGCCGACTGCATCTCGCGTTCGAAGAGGACCGACTGGTCCCGGCCCGCACCCTTGGCCCGGTAGAGAGCAATGTCGGCGTCGCGCAGCAAGTCCTCCGCCGTCTCGCGGTCCCCGGAGGCGATGCCGATGCTCGCCGAAATGGAGATTGTCAACCCTTCGACCCCGGGGATATGGAAGGGCGGTTTCAAGACCTCGTGCACGCGCTCAGCGATCATCTCGGGCCCACCGACCAAAGAGACCCCCTCGGCCAGAATGACGAACTCGTCGCCACCGAGGCGTCCAACGGTGTCACTCGCCCGCAGAATGCCTCGCAACCGGCCCGCGACCATTTGCAGCAGCTGGTCTCCGGCTCCGTGTCCAAGCGAGTCGTTGGAGTCCTTGAAGTTGTCGAGATCGATGAAGAAGACGGCCAACCGTTCACCGGTCCGCCGCGCCCGTTCGAGCATTTGCTCGGCCCGGTCGAGGATCAGTTGCCGATTCGCCAACCCCGTCAGTGGGTCGTGGAGCGCGCGGTGCGCGAGAAGGGCCTCGAACTTCTTGCGCTCGGTGGTGTCTCGTATGTTCGAGACATAGCCGGCGACGGAGGGGCGATCCGTTTGGTTGGACACAACTGCCTCGACATCACGGGTCGTTCCGTCCCTGCGCAGCATGCGGAACTCGAGCGTCGTCGTCACGGGCGACGCCTGGAACTCGTCGCCCAGCAGCCTTCGCACCAACTGAAGGTCTTCGGGATGCACGAAGTCCATGGCGCGCAGCCCGACGAGATCTTCCGGCTCGTACTGCAGTAGATCCTTGATCGCCGGCGACACGTAGCGAAAATCGCCCACCTCGCTGAGGATCATCGTGACGTCTGACGAATTCTGAATCAGTGACCGGAAGCGATCTTCGCTCAGCAGGAGGGTGGACTGGGCCTCCTCCTTCTGTTCCATGATCGCCCCGACCATACGGATGACGAAGAGAAGCACGAAGGCACCCATCACGGTCAGCGCCATTGTCTGTGACCGAGTCAGCTCCGAAGGGAACCAGCCTTGAACCAGCCCGAACTGACCGACTGCCATACCGGCCAAGCTCCAGGCGGCGGTGGTACGCCACACGCGGGATCCACTTCGAGCCACGTTCTCCAACGCGATGAAGGCATAGGCGCCCCAGAGGACCGGTCCCCACCCCGTCAGGTAGATGACCGCCGTGACCGCGGCCACCTGGCTGACGACGCGCAGGTTGAGGCTCAGGCGGCTCGGTCGCGCGATGTAGATGCGGTCGACGAGGAGGTTGACCGCGAAGATGGCGATGAAGATCCCGAGCCACACCCACACCGACTGGCGCTCCGTGTAGCCCAACTGCCTGAGGAGCAGGATGACCAAGAAGGCGGCGGGCCCGATGAGGTAGGCCAGCTTGGTCGGGTCGAGCCACCTTCGTGCCCCCGGCGGGGCGTGAAGGTGGGATCCGACCGCGTCGACAGAGCCGGATTCCATTACGCCATCTCGTGCTGGCAGTGCCATCCCCCCGAACCCGTACCTAGAGTCCTACCCCCATTTCATCGACAGCTCGGGTCGTGAACTTGATCACCCGACCGGGGTGCCGACGTGCATCGAGGGGAATCCGGGTTCGCCACCAGGACTTTCGCCCTGTGCTCCCCAAGTCCCCGTGGCCGCCGTGCCGCGCCCGAGGGGGACCGGGCGTCCCGGTCGCCGATCAACCTGCGGTGAGCGGTGTGTCGTCTTCTTCACGCCGGTGGACGATCCGACCTTCCTGGGTCTCACGCGCGCCTCGACGAGCGCCCCCGCCGTCGGCCGTCCTCTCGTCGCCCCCCGTGCGCTGCCGATGCATCGGCCACACCTCCCGGGACGGATGTACCCACTCGCAACGGGCGGCGCGAGATGGACGGTGAGGCTGCCCGACGGGCGCCACAATGCTCGGGCTCCGAACCGCCAAACGCTCGCTTGGCTCTGAGCTCCCGGCGCGCCCGTGGACTGACGACGGCGCCGAGTGGTTCACTGTGAGGGAACCGGACCGTGGGTCTTGACGGGTCAGGTTGTGGAAAGCGACCAATAGTAAGGAGAGAATCTTGGCCAGCGAAGGACTCCACGAACCGCTCGAGCTTCTCAATGAGGCGACGGTCGATCACCATCGGGCCATGACGTCGCTCTGCGAGGAGCTCGAAGCCATCGACTGGTACGACCAGCGGGTGAGGGCGACGTCGGACGAGAGCCTGGCCGCGGTCCTTGCCTACAACCGAGACGACGAGAAGGAGCACGCGGCCATGGCTCTGGAATGGCTGCGCCGGCGTGACAGTGCGCTCGACGCCAACCTGCGGAAATTCCTGTTCACGTCCGGACCGATCACCGAGATCGGTGACGAGGTCTCGGACGATGCCTCGGATCCCGTCACCGACCAGTCGGGCTCGCTCGGAATCGGCAGCCTCAAGGGGAGGGCGTGATGAACCATCTGCTTCGGAATCTGGCACCTATCTCCGATTCGGGGTGGGAGGCGATCGACCAGGAGGCCACGTCGCGTCTTCCCACCTACCTCGCCGCCCGCAAGCTCGTCGACTTCGCCGGACCCCACGGGTGGTCGCACTCGTCAACCGACCTCGGCCGCATCACCACGATCGCAGGCCCGTCGGAGGGCGTCACCGCCGCCCAGAGGAGGGTCCTCCCTCTCATGGAGGTGCGCACCGAATTCAGGGTCTCGCGCATCGAGTTGGACGATGTCGAGCGTGGCGCGACGAATCCCGATCTGCCCGAGTTGGACGAGGCGATCCGCCAGATCGCACTGGGCGAGAACGTCACGGTCTTTCACGGGCACCAGGCCGCGGGGCTGCGCGGCATCACGGAGAGCACGTCACACGAGCCCATTCCTCTCGACGGGGACGTGGAGCGCTCTCCTGACGGCGTCGCCCGCGCCGTCGACACCCTTCGTCAAGCCGGAATCGATGGACCGTACGGACTGGCCATCTGCCCGGATCTCTACACAAGGATCATCGAGAGCGCGGAGTACGGGGGGCATCTGCTCCTCGACCATCTCCGCAAGATCCTCGGCGGCCCGCTGGTGTGGGCTCCCGGCATCGAGGGTGGGGTGGTGCTCAGCCTGCGTGGTGGCGACTTCCAGTTCGACAGTGGACAGGATCTGTCCATCGGGTATCTCGACCACGACGCCGACGTCGTCCGGCTCTACATCGAGGAGAGCTTCAGCTTCCGGGTACTCGAGCCCGACGCAGCGGTGGCGCTCCGCCTCGAGGCCTGACGCGACGCACGGCGCGCCCTGAACACAGGAGGCGCCGTGCGTCACAACAGCTTCGGTCAGAAGGCGACGATGCCCTCACCGCCGACGGCCCCAGCGACGGTGACCGACCCGATTTCAGCGAGGGAGCCGTAGGCGCCGACGTGGAACTCATCCACGACTCCGTTGCCCCCTGTTTGGACGTAGAGGTACTGACCGTCGGTGGTAGCTGCGGCGTCAACCGTGCCGGGATCCGTTGCAGTCTGTGCCGCGAGGTTCAGTTGCCCGCTCGCAGACTCCGAGTACTGGCTGACGGATCCGCTTCCCGCGTTGGAGGCATAGAAGAACCCCTGCGCCTGGGCCACCCAGCACGTAGCGGACTGCCCGGTGCCGACGGCTGCGATCGGCGTGACGGTCCCGCCCTCGTTCAGCGTGAAGGTGGCCAACGCGTCGGTCCCCGCCTCGGCGATGACGAGGTGACCCGAACCGTCGAAGTCGATGGCGAAGGGGACCGCTCCAGGCTCCGAGTTGACGACGGGCGTCGCGGACAGCAGCCCGAACCTCCCGACACCGAAGACGTCGATGTCGTTGCCGTTCGCCTTGGTCGTCACGATCAGCTGGGCCCCGTTCGGCGAGAAGGCGACCTGGCCCGGCGTGTTCACGTACTGTGGCGCCGCGGTCGGGTCGAGGCCCAGAGGCCGGTTCGAGCCCGGAATGGCGAAGAGGTGGCCGAAGAAGTTCACGTAGCCCTGGACGGATCCACCGTTCTCGGCGTTCAGGACATAGACGAGGTCACCGTGCACGGCAACGCTGACCGGGAACGCTCCACCCGAGCTCACCACCTGGCGCAGTGCCAGACGGTCGCCGCGGACGGCGAAGACGGACACTGTGTTGCTACCGGCATTGACGGCGTAAAGCACTGCGTTGCCGGGGTCGTACGTGAGGGAGCCCTGGGAGGCCAGGTGGTCCACCACCGACCCGGTCAATTGACCGCCGAGGCCACCAGTGTCGTACGTACCGTCCGGGGTGAGACTGCCGTTGTCGGCCCGGTCGTAGGCGACGACCTGGTTGCCTGCCAGGTTGTCGGTCTGTACGAAGACGACGTGATCGGCACCATGCCCGAAGAAATTCCCAGGTGGGTCCGCCCCGGCGACAACGGGCGCGACCAGGGTCGACAACCCCAGGACCGCTCCAGCACCGACGGCGAGACGTAGGACTCTTCTCATTTGATCTCCTCCACTTTCGACGGGTACACCACCGAGCACAGTCCTCTCGACTCCACGACGCGTTACACGGGGCGCGGGTGTGGTCTTCCGTCATCCGTAACGAGACCCGTCCGTAAGAGGACAGGGCAGGGTGTGCGCACAACCAAAGGTCGGGCCGGCCGCGGGCAGCGTCGGGGCGAGGAGCAGCGATCGCCGCGGCCCACGGTGGCTCCCCCGCATCTACGCTTCGAACCGTGGACACCGACCTCGAGTTGCTGGCCCGGTTGCGTGAAGGGGACGAGGAGGCGTTCGTGACGTTGGTGACCCGCTACCAGCACCCGATGCTCCGCTTGGCCCGTTCCTACGTCCCCAGTCGTGCCGTGGCCGAGGAGGCCGTGCAGGACACCTGGATGGGTGTCGTCAAGGGAATCGAACGATTCGAGGGCCGCTCGACGTTCAAGACGTGGCTGTTCCGGATCCTCGTGAACCGGGCGCGCACAGCCGGCTCCCGTGAACAACGTCATGCGCCGCTCGAGCCGCAGCGTGCAGTGGATCCGATCCGCTTCGATACCAACGGTCAATGGGCAGACCCAGTGGATCGATGGGCCGAGGACAGCGAGAACCACCTCGAGGCCGCGGCATGGGGGCCGGTCCTCCAGTCGGGCCTCGAGGACCTGCCTGCTCGCCAGCGGCAGGTGGTGGTACTCCGGGACGTGGAGGGGCTCTCGAGCGACGAGGTGTGCGCCGTGTTGGAGATCAGCGCCGGCAACCAGCGGATCCTGCTACATAGGGGGAGGACCCGCTTGCGCGAGATCCTCGAAGCCCAGATAGCGAAAGCCTGACCATGCTCTCATTGCGACGCAGGGACATCGTGTGCCAGGAGGCGGTCGAGCTCGTGACCGACTACCTCGAAGGGACGCTGTCACGCCGGAGCCGGCGGCGTTTCGAGGCGCATCTTCGGGCGTGCCCCAACTGCTCCGCCTATCTGGAGCAGATCAGGATGACCATCGATCTGGCCGGGACGATCGAACCCGAGGACCTGAGCCCTGAGGCGAGGGCGGACCTCACCGAGTTGTACCGGCGCTGGCGATCCGAGTAACGCAACGGGCTCGGTCGGGTCAGGCGACCAGCTCCGGACCCGACCACTCGAAGCCTTCCCCGTCGACCAGCTCGAGCTCCTCGCACTCGTCCCCGGAACGATTCGACAAGGTCGCGCGCTCACCCGCGGGGAGGCGAACCAGCAGTGCCACAAGGACGAGCGCGGCGAGCCCGAACAATGCGGCGACACCGAACGTCACATCGAGACCGTGCACCAAGGTGCCGGTCGCGGCGACGCCGTCCTTCAGCTGCGCGTGGCCCGCGGTCGCACTCAGGACAGTGACGAGGACCGCCAGTCCGAGTGCGGCTCCGACTTGCTGGGTGACGTTGACGAGGCCGGAGGCGGCGCCGGCCTCCCCGGGCTCGACACCCGAGAGCCCCGCCGTGGTGAGTGGCACGAGTGCGGTCCCCGAGCCCCAGCCGAGCAGGACGAGGCTGAAGAGGATCTGTGGGTACGAGGCTCCCGCGTGCAGCTGGCTCGAGAGGAGCAGCGCGACGACCGTCAGTCCGATGCCGGCCAGCATCAGCGCCTTGGCCCGGATCCGCTCGACGAGGACCTTGCTGACCAGCTGGGACGAGAGGAACACCGACAGGGGGATGGGGAGGAAGCAAAGACCGGTCCGGAGCGGGGAGTATCCCTCCACGTCCTGGAGGAACTGGCCAACGAAGAAGAACATCCCGTACATGCCGGCGTACATCAGGCCGCGGGACACATTGGCGGCGGTGCGTGTTCCGCTGGCGAAGAGGCGCAGCGGCACGATCGGCTCCTCGGCCATCGTCTCGATACGGACGAACGCTCCGAGCAGCAGGGCACCGATCGCCAGGGCACCCGCGGTGACGGGGCTCGACCAACCGTTGGTCCCTGCCTCCACCAGGCCCAGGACGATGCCCGCCATGCCGAACGTGGAAGTGAGAGCCCCGGCGACGTCGAAGTGACCGCGACGACGCTCCGTCTCCCCGAGCACGATGCGTCCGATGCCCCAGACGGCCAGTCCGATGGGCACGTTGACGAACATCACCCAGCGCCAGGACACCAGCTGGGTCAGCGCACCGCCGGCGACCAGGCCGATCGCCCCGCCGGCTGCGGACACGGTGGTGAACAGGCCGATCGCCCGCACCCGCTGTGGTCCTTCCGAGAACACGGTCGTCAAGAGGGCCAGCGAGGACGGTGCAGCCAGTGCGGCGCCGACTCCCTGGAGGGCACGGGCGGTCAGGAGCATCCAGCCGGCAACGGCCAGCCCGCCGAACAGCGAACTGAGCGAGAAGATGGCGATGCCCGTCAGGAAGGTCCGACGTCGGCCAAGGAGGTCCCCGGAGCGGGCGCCCAGGAGGAGGAGACCGCCGAACGTCAGCAGGTAGGCGTTGAGGACCCACGACAGCTGGCTCCCCGAGAGTCCGAGGCCCTCCTGGATGTGCGGCAGGGCCACGTTCACGATCGTCGTGTCGAGGACCACCATGAGCTGGGACGTCAGGATCACGAAGAGGAAGACGCTCGGGCTGGTGAGCCTGCGTCGTAGGGCTCCGGAGGCACCCGGATCAGGACTTCCGGGCATAGGGGGGCGCGACCCGAGAAGGGTGGGAGAAGGCATGGTGTTCCGATCTTTCCGCTGGTATCTTGGGTAAGTGGAAGCTTCCTCCGGTTAGTATACGGAGGGATCCTCCGTTTTGCAACAGAGAATTTCGCCCGGGAGGGATAGGCGAGGATGACAGCTCAACCGAGGTCGACGACAGCGACGGTGGACGACGTCGGCATTCAGGATGACGAGACGTCGGCACGCCCCCTGCGGGCCGACGCACAGCGCAACTACGACCGGCTCGTCACCGCCGCGCGCACCGTCTTCGCACAAGAGGGTGGCGGCGCCTCCATGGAGTCGATCGCCAGGGAGGCCGGGGTCGGCATCGGGACCCTCTACCGGCACTTCCCGAAGCGGATCGACATCGTCGAGGCCGTCTACCGCGAAGACGTCGACGAGCTGACAAGCGTGGCTGAGTCGGTAGTGGCGGACCTCGATCCGTGGCCCGCGCTCGTGGCGTGGCTCGAGGCCTTCGTGCGGTACGCCAGCAGCAAGCGCAGGTTCCTCAGCGAGCTCCATGAGGCCTTCGAGAAGAACCCCGATTTGCGCATCGCGTCGCGTGAGCGAATCGAAGCGGCACTGGGAATCGTGCTGACCCGGGCCCAGGAGGCCGGCGAGGTGCGCAGGGACATCGACGGGCCGGACCTCATGCAACTGCTGGGCTCCATGTGCATGAGCGCGACCCTGACGCCGGAGCAGAGCTCACGTTTGCTCGTCATGATCGAGGACGGTCTCCGACCCCCGCCATAGGGCACGCCGCACCGGTCTCGGGGTGCCGATCGGGCAGGTCCAGCTCGGGATCGGCCACGGGGAAAGACGGAGCGTGCGGCCGGAGCGTGAACGCCGTGAGCCGGTCAGCCCCCGGCCGGGAGGTGGTCCTCCAAGGCCTTGACGAGCAGCCGTCGGAAGGTCGCCCGCTCGGTGGCACTCAGCCCGCCGAGGATCTCGTCCTCGATGCTTCCCTGGGCCACCTCGGCCCGTTCCAGCGCCTCGAGGCCGGGGTCGGTGATGTCGACGATGTGGCGCCGGCGGTCGGCCGGGTCCCGCCGTCGCTCCACGTACTCGAGATCCTCCAGGTCGTTGAGCACGAGGACACCGGTGTTGGAGTCCATGGTCAGGTCCTCGGTCATCACCTGCTGCGACACGCTCGGGTGGTCGCGCAGGTAGGCCAGGACCACCATGTTCTTCAGGTTCATCCCCACCAGGTCGACGGAGCTGCGCAAGAAGACGGCGCGGGCCAACCGGGTCAGGAGCACGATCGTGCCCGTCGTGGAAGAGGTCGATGCCCGGGCCATCACGAACCCGAGCCTGCCACGGACCGGCCGGCGCCCGGCTGATCGGTCATATCCATCACCCCTCTATGATAGTCCCGAAATCATGACTATCCCCGACTCCGGATCCTTGACCAGGCCCCAGCTGGGGACGAGTGACGAGGCCGGCGACCGCCGGCGCTGGATCGCCCTGGTCGTCGTCTGCCTGGCCATGTTCATGAATGCGCTCGATGGCTCCATCGTCAACGTGGCGCTCCCCGACATCCAGCGCAGCCTGCACTTCACCCAGTCGGGCCTGACCTGGGTCGTCGACGCCTACCTCATCAGCTTCGGGAGCTTCCTCCTCATGGCGGGCCGCCTGGGGGACCTCATCGGCCGCAAGAAGGTGTTCCTGGCCGGCGTCGCGCTGTTCACCCTCTCGTCCATCGCCTGCGGCTCGGCCGACAGCCAGTCCATGCTGGTGGTGGCGCGCTTCGTGCAGGGCATCGGCGGGGCGCTGTCGTCCTCGGTGATCGTCGCCATCATCGTGACGGAGTTCCCCAGCCCGGTCGAACGGGCCAAGGCAATGAGCGCCTACGTGTTCGTCGCCGTCGGCGGCGGCTCCATCGGGCTCCTGGCCGGCGGTGTGCTGACGCAGGCGCTGAGCTGGCACTGGATCTTCTTCGTGAATGTGCCTATCGGCGTCGCCACGATGATCCTGGGTCGCATCCTGGTGGTGGAGAACGTCGGCCTGGGCATCAAGCAGGGCGTCGACGTGGTCGGGTCCGTGCTGGTGACGCTGTCCTTGATGGTCGGCATTTACGGCATCGTGACCGCGTCGAGCGACGGCTGGGTCTCGGCCCACACGCTCGGCATCCTCGGCGTCGCGATCCTCCTGTTCGTCTCCTTCGTGGTCCTCGAGTCGCGACTGGCCAACCCCATCATGCCGCTGCGGATCCTCAAGCTGCGCACCCTGACAGGGTCGAGCGCGATCCGGGGCCTGCTCGCCACGGGCATGTTCTCCACGTTCTTCATCGGCGCGCTCTACCTCGAGCACGTGCTCGGCTACAGCCCCATCAAGACCGGCCTGGCCTTCATGCCGGCGACGGTGGGCATGGCGACCATGTCGGCCGGCCTCACGGCGCGCCTGGTCAACCGATTCGGCAGCAGGGTGATGTACCCGGCCATGCTCCTCGCGGCAGGCGGCTTGGTCCTGCTGGCGTCCGCCGGCCAGGGTGCGGACTACTTCCCGAAGATCTTCTTTGCCTTCCTCTTGCTGGGTGTCGGCGCCGGCGCCTCGTTCATGCCGCTGTTGCAGATCGGAATGTCCGAGATCCCGACGGCCGACGCCGGCCTGGGTTCGGGCATCGTGAACGTGTCCCAGCAGATGGCGGCCGCCGTGGGCCTCGCCGTCCTGAGCACGATCGCGACCAACCGCACCAAGTCGCTGGTCGCCGAAGGGCACCAGCTCGTCTCGGCGTTGACGGAGGGCTACCAGCTGGCGCTGCTCATCGCCGCCGCATGCGTCCTGGTCGGTCTGGTCCTTTCGCCCTTCCTCCTGCGCACGAACGAGTCACCGGAAGAGGAGGCCGCCCGCATTGCCGAGAACATGGAGAACCCGGAGGCGTACGAGCATCTCGTCCTGTAGACCGAGTGTCTCGGGCAGTACTGATGCACGTGAACGCGTGGAACGTGCACGGTGGGGCTCGCTTCACCTCCGCCTGCCCAATCCCCTGCGTCTCGAGCCACGTAGTGACATGGTGTGGACGTCTCGCGCACACGTTCCGTCCGGAGACGGTCCGAAGGCGGTCGTTCGATGACGGAGCTCGCCGGTCGACTTCCGCTGCTGGCGATCCCCTACGGCGGGCTCTCGTTGCCCCTGATGACGTCGGCGCAGGCGGCCGCCGGCCTGTGCTCCATCCTGTGGCTCGTGGACGGCACCGATCCCGTCGTACGGGACGACTGGCGCGCGCTCCACCGCTTCGGTCAGGTGGTCGATCTGGCCGGCATCCCTCCGGATCGGTGGGCAGATGCCGTGGCGCCGAGTCGGCCTGATGGCATCGTGACCTTCTCCGACCATCAGATGGTCGATCTGGCCCACCTTGCCGCGAATCTGGGCCTGCCGTTCCACCGACCGGAGGTGGCGCGGCTGCTGACGGACAAGGCGGCGCAACGGGAGGCCCAGCGGCACAGCGGCCTCGCGGTGCCGGGCTCGGCCATCGTGCCCGCTGGACTCGCCGACGACGCCGTGGAGGCGGTCGCCGGCGCTGTCAGCTTCCCGGCCGTGCTCAAGCCGATTTACGGCACGGACAGCCGCACGACCATGCGAGTCGAGGCTGCCGTCGAGCTCTTGGACGCCCTTCGGTCCCTCTTCGGCGCCGACCGGCCCGACATGCTGATTGAGGAGTACCTTCCCGACTCCGCTCCATGCCTCGGCGAGGGTTTCGCCAATTATCTGTCGGTGGAGAGCGTGGTCAGCGACGGCAACATCGAGCACTTTGCCGTGACCGGCCGCTTCCCGCTGGCGCCGCCCTTCCGGGAGACGGGATTCTTCATTCCGGCCGATCTCACGCCGCAGCAGCACACGGCAGCACTCGACGTGGGGACTGCCGCCGTGCGCGCTGCCGGTGTGGAGACCGGTTGCGTGCACACGGAAATCAAGTTCACTCCGGCCGGGCCTCGGGTCATCGAGGTCAACGGCAGGCTCGGTGGCGGTGTCCCGCTCATGCTCGAGATGGCCACTGGCGCTTCGGCACCGCGCCTTGCCATGGAGGTGGCGCTGGGCCGACCGGCCGACTACGCCGCGCTGCTCCGGAGGGACGGAATCGGTTTCAGGCTCCTTTTTCATGCACCGATCACGGCACGCAAGGTACGGGCCGTCGACGGTCTGGAACGGGTCGCCCGGCTGCCGGGCGTGCGGTCAGCCACCCTCCACCGGGAGCCGGGGACGGCGATCGACTGGCGCACCGGGACGAACGACTACGTCTATTCGGTCCTCGGTGTGGCACGCGACTACGACCAACTACGCGACACCGCCCGGGTCACCGAAGCAACCGTGAGGGCACGATTCGAACACGCGCCGTCATCGATCGGTGCCGTTCTCGACTGACGCCAGGCCATCGTGTCTGGCGTTCCCTCGTCAGATCGGCAACCCCGCCTTGGTCGCCTCGAGGACCTCGACCAGACGCCCCGTGGTCACGTCGTAGATGAATCCGTAGATCGCGATCCGGCCGGGAACCAAGGGATGGTTCCGAATGCGGGTGACATCGTCGACGACGCTCTGGGCATTGTCGGCGATCGTCAACCAGTCGATGTAGTCCGCCTCAGAGGAACCCGGCCCTGTTCCCACGTCGCGAAATCCCTCGGGACCGAGTTCTGCCGTCTCCAGGCTGCTTGCCAGCAGGCCACGAATGACGTCGTCGGTGAAGAACTCCATGCCGCAGTTCGAATGGTGGATGACGAACCACTCGTTCGTCCCGAGCAACTTGTAGGAGATGACGAGGGAACGAATGGCATCATCACTAGCCCTCCCGCCGGCATTGCGGATGACGTGGGCATCACCTTCACTGAGGCCTGCGTACTTGGCCGGATCGAGCCTGGCATCCATGCAGGTGAGGATGGCGAAGTGCCGGGCGGGTGGAAGCGCGAGCGCACCCTTTGCGCCGAAGCTCGCCGCATAGTCCTCGTTGGCTGCCAGAACCTCGTCGTAGATGGACATTGCACCAACCTCCTTCGTACGGGGAATCTCCCCTATCTCTCATTTCCGTGAGCAGGACCCGGTGCGTCCACCGGCACGACTCACTTTGCGGACGAGAACGTCCCGGTCAGGTGCCACAGCCCGGTGAAGCCGTTGAAGGGCCCGCCGACGACCTGGCTCGTCCACGTGATCACGAAGGCATGGGTCTTCGAGTTGTAGGTGCCCGAGAGTGGCGCGGTCAGCCCGGGGCTCGAGCCGTTCGGCTTCGGCGATCCCTGGTTGAAGTACAGCTTGTTCCATGAGGCCGACCAGGCCTCGACCTGCCCGGAAAGCTTGCCGCTCTTGACGCTGATCGCCGGCGGGGGCACGGCGAGGCCGGTCTGGGGATCCTTCTGGCTGGTGGCGATGGAGAAGTCGATGGCCGTGAAGGACTGCGGCTGCACGATGCTGTCGGCAAGCGCTCCACCCTGTGCGTTGAACGCCGGGGTTGGGTTCGGCTGATATTTCCCGGTCACGAGGCCGCCTCGCAGGCCCGGCACGGTCAACGTGTAGGCCTTGTTCGCGCACGTCGAATCCGGGTTGTCGAAGAACTTGCCGTTCGCCACCGTCCCGCCCGGGAAGATCATCTGGAAGTAGGTCCCGGTCACCGAAGTCCCGACGCACGCTCCGGGTTGCAATTTGAACGTGCCGACGAGTGCGTGCCGACCGCTCGACGCTGCGTTGGCGGGCTCGAAAGCGAGGGCGCCGGCTGCCAAAGCGAGGGACGACACCACGACGGAAAAGGACAGAAGACGGCGAATCATGACACTCCTTCATTGACGGGAACTGCGACTGGATGCTCCCCCGACTCCCCGGAGGGCTCCGGCCTCTGACGGGTGACGCCACCGGCCAAGGCGAGGCCGATGACAAGCACGCCGGGGAGCGCGAAGAACCACGGGAAGAGCGGGAAGGGCGGAAGGCTGGCGATCGCCTGATAGTCGGGAACGTTGTCGCTCATGGCCCCGATCATCGGGGTCATGTCGTTGAGGATGTGCACCCAGTTGGCATCGAGCGAGGCGACGGCCGGGAAGCGCGCGGAGATCTGTGCCGCGTCGAGTCCCGATCTCTCGAGGGCGGGAACGATCTCGAGCCGGATCGCGCCTTGCCCGACGGCCATGGAGCCGAAGTAACCCTGAATCTGTTGGACGTTCTGCGTCGTCTCGATGCTCTCGAACGCGGTCATCATGCGGCCCCCGTCGGGAGCTCGCTGGAACATCTGGAAGATGCCCGGGGCCGCGACCAGGCCCACACCGAGGATGACAAGCACCCATCGAGTACGGCGCCACCGAGCCGGGCGCACCAGCGTCGCGATGGCAAAGACGGCAAGGAGAACTCCAGGGAGCACGAAGAACCAGGGGAAGAGCTTGAAGCTCGGGAGTGCGGCCACGGCGAGGTAGTTGCCCAGGTTTGCCTGCACCTGATTCATCAGACCTGTCATCTTCGAGTCGATGGCCGGCCACTGCTGATAGAACGAGGTGAAGGTCGGGTACTCGGATTGGAATGCGAACCGGTCGGAGGTGCCCCCGCCGAGATACGCAGCCACGCTGGTATCTGTCTCGTGCACACCGGCATTGATCTCCCGGAGCTCGAACTGGTAGCCGCTCAACCGCGCCGTGGTCATGTACGGCTTGAAATCGGCGATCATCACGGCACCCTTGGGCGTCTTGTCGAACATGCCGAACGCCAGCGGCATCACTGCGAGCGCGACCCCGATGACGGCGATGCCAACCAGCGTCCACACCCGGGTGGGCGCCCCAGCCAGGGTGTCGTGATGTCCGGATGATGTGGTCGTCATTCAGTGGTCCCGCCGGCCCGTGCGTGCGATCTGCCCGCCTGGCTGGGTGGAAGGTCGCATATTGCCCCAAATCCGATTGGATTGGTAATCTATACAGCAGACCCAAGCTTGGGCAAGCCGTCGGTGAGGCAGGCGGGCCGGGACGAAGGAGAAGGTGGTCACGAAGTCATGGGAATCACCCTGCACTGGTTCTTGCCGACATCAGGGGACAGCCGAAATGTGGTCCCGGGCTCCGGCGGCCATGGTCGCCCGGCAACGATCGAATACCTGGCCCAGATCGCCCGGGCCGCCGATGACCTGGGCTTCGACGCCGTCCTCACTCCGACCGGGACGACGTGCGAGGACGCCTGGCTCGTGACCTCCGCCTTGAGTCAGCAGACGACCAGGCTGCGGTTCCTCGTCGCCTTCCGTCCGGGCATCACCAATCCGACTCTCGCCGCCCAACAGGCCGCCACCTTTCAGCGGATCACACACGGACGCCTCCTGATCAACATCGTCACCGGTGGAGATGCCTGGGAGCAGAGGCGATTCGGTGACTGGCTCTCACACGACGAGCGCTATGCCCGGACCGATGAATTCCTGAAGATCCTCCGCGGTGCGTGGAGCGGAGAGCCCTTCGACTTCGAGGGCTGGCACTACAGGATCCGGGGGGCCACCACGCTGGCTCCGCCGGACCCCATTCCCGAGGTGTTCTTCGGTGGGGCGTCGAGCACTGCCGAGGACGTCGCCGCTCGAAACGTCGACGTCTATCTGTTGTGGGGTGAACCACCGGCGATGGCCAGGGAGCGGATGGAGAGGGTGCGCGACAAGGCCGCGTCACAGGGTCGGACAATCCGCTTCGGAATCCGGCTCCATGTGATCACCCGTGACACCGAACGCGAAGCTTGGGCAGAGGCCAACCGATTGCTCGACACGATGGACCCGGCCCTCGTCGACGCGGCCCAACAACTGTTGAACAAGAGTGAGTCGGTCGGTCAACAGCGCATGCTGTCGCTGCACCATGGCCGCCGTGAAGACCTCGAAGTGAGCCCGAACCTGTGGGCTGGGATCGGGTTGGTACGACCCGGCGCGGGCACGGCCCTGGTCGGAAGCCACGAGCAGGTGGCACAGCGCATCTTCGAGTATCACGACCTGGGGCTTGACGAGTTCATTCTGTCCGGGCATCCGCATCTCGAGGAGGCCTATGCCGTCGGCGAAGGCGTACTGCCCAAGGTGAGACGGGACGCCGACGGACATGCCGCAACTGAGCGCACGTCCGAAATGCGGGAGGAAGAGCACGGACCCTTGAGCCGACACCTCGCGAGGTACCCGCGGTGACCTCCGAGCCCCTGAACAACTTGCACCTGGCGGTCGCGCTCGACGGCGCCGGATGGCATCCTGCGGCGTGGAGGGAGCCCGATGCGCGACCGTCCGAATTGTTCTCCTCCCGCTACTGGGTCGATCTGGTGCGTGAGTCCGAATGGGGTCTCCTCGATTTTGTGACCATTGAGGACTCCTTGGCGATCCAGTCGACTCGGCGCGGAGATCTCGACGAGCGGACGGATCAGGTGCGTGGACGTCTCGACGCGGTGCTCGTCGCGGCGCGGATCGCGCCGACCACATCGGCCATCGGAATCGTCCCGGTCGCCACAACGACGCACACGGAGCCGTTTCACACCTCCAAGGCGATCGCCACGCTCGACTATGTGAGCCTTGGGCGGGCCGGACTGCAGGCACGCGTGTCGGCCACCGCTCTAGAGGCCCGCCAATTCGGGCGCCGCGTGATCACCGATCCGAACCGTCACGAGGTCTTGGCCGACGGGTCCGACTCCATCGCGGATCTCTTCGACGAGGCGGCCGACTTTCTCGAGGTCGTCCGGAGGCTGTGGGACAGCTGGGAGGACGACGCCGAGATCCGCGACGTCGCGACGGGTAGGTTCGTCGATCGGGGCAAGGTGCACTACATCGACTTCGAGGGTCGATGGTTCTCCGTCAAGGGACCCTCCATCACGCCGAGGCCCCCACAGGGACAACCGGTGATTTCGGTGCTCGCACATGTGTCACCCGCCTACCAACTGGCGGCCCGCAGCGCCGATGTGGTCTTTACGACACCGACGAACGGGGCCACGGCCCGATCGATCGTCGAGACGCTGCGCGCCCACGAAGCCAAGGTCTCCCGCACCGGACAACCCCTCAAGATCTTCGCCGACCTGGTCGTGTTCCTCGACGAGGACGTTGCGAAGGCGACTCGCCGAAAGGACCGACTCGACGTTCGCGACGGACGGCCATTCCGCTCCGATGCATCCGTCTTCGTCGGAACGCCGAACGATCTGGTCGATGTGATGATGGAATGGCGAGGCGAGGGCATTGAGGGCTTCCGGCTTCGACCCGGCGCAATTCCTCACGACCTCGATGCCATCACCCACGAACTCGTCGGCGCCCTACATGACCGGTCCGCCTTCCGGCACCACTACGAGGACAGGACCCTCCGGGCCCGCCTCGGACTCTCCCGGCCAATCAACCGTTATGCGCTCGCGTAGTTGAGCCCGAAGACGTGCCCAGCAAAATGAGGTTCATTGAACGATGAAGGACCAACCCAGACAAGTCCACCTGGCGGCGCATTTTCCGGGCGTGAACAACACCACGGTGTGGAGTGATCCCGATGCCGGGAGTCATATCGAATTCTCGTCGTTCGTGAAGTTGGCCCAAACGGCCGAGCGGGCCAAGTTCGACTTCTTCTTTCTCGCCGAGGGGCTCCGGCTCCGAGAGCAGCGCGGCAAGATCCACGAGCTCGATGTCGTGGGACGACCTGACACCTTCACGGTGCTCGCCGGACTCGCCGCGGTCACCACGCACATCGGGCTCTCGGGCACCATCAACTCCACCTTCAACGAACCGTATGAAGTGGCCCGGCAGTTCGCGACCTTGGACCACCTGTCGGGGGGTCGGGCCGCCTGGAACGTCGTGACGTCCTGGGATGCCTTCACGGGCGAGAATTTTCGACGTGGTGGCTTCCTGGCCCAGGAAGATCGATACGACCGTGCCAAGGAGTTCCTCGAGGTGGCACGCGAGCTCTGGGATTCATGGGATGAGGGTGCGGTCCTCGCTGACAAGGACACCGGGCGATTCATCACCGACTGGAGCGAAGGGGACTTCGCCCACTCCGGCAATCAGTTCGACATCACGGGGCGCTTCAGCGTCCCCCGCTCCCCTCAGGGTCACCCGGTCGTCTTCCAGGCGGGTGATTCCGACACCGGTCGCGAGTTCGCCGCCTCCGATGCCGATTGCATCTTCACGAGGCACGGCACCATCGAGGCGGGGCAGCGCTTCTACCAGGACGTGAAGGGGCGCCTCCCGCGCTACGGACGGTCACCGGAGGACCTCAAGATCCTCCCTGCCGCGACGTTCGTTCTCGGTGATACGGAGGCGGATGCCCTCGAGCGTTCCGCTGTGATCCGGCGGCAACAGGTCACTGGCCCGACCGCCATCCTCTTTCTCGAACAGGTCTGGAACCGGGACCTCTCCGCCTATGACCCCGATGGGCCCCTTCCGGACATTGAGCCCGACCTCACCAACGAGAGCATCGTGCAGGGCCGTGTGCCCGTCTTTAGGGACCGGTTGGAAACCGCCACCAAGTGGAGGAGGTTGGCTGCGGCGAAGTCGCTCTCCATACGGGAGTTGATGATCGAAGTCACCAACCCTGCTTCGTTCGTGGGGACCCCGTTGCAGGTGGCCAGCCAGATCGAAAAGGCGGTCGCACTCCGAGCGGCCGACGGTTTCATCCTGGTGCCCCATGTCACGCCGGCGGGCCTTGACGACTTCGCCGATACCGTGGTGCCCATCCTGCAGGAGCGGGATCGATTTCGCACCGATTACGAGGGCGCCACCCTGCGAGAACATCTGGGGCTGGCGCCGGCGCGTTCGTCAACGAGGGTTCGGTCCGTCGCCGGCGCACACGGCTCATGACCTCCCCGGCGGTGCCTCTGGGAATCCTGGACCTCGTGCCGGTGAGCTCGGGCTCCACCCCTGCCCAAGCCGTGCGAAATTCTCTCGATCTCGCACGGACGGCGGAACGGCTGGGCTATCGCCGCTACTGGTTCGCCGAGCATCACCTCAACCCGGGGGTGGCCGGCTCCTCGCCCACCCTCCTCATCGCCATGGCGGCCGCAGCGACCGATCACATCCGCCTGGGATCCGGTGGCGTGCAGAGCGGCCACCGGACCGCGCTCTCGGTGGTCGAGGAGTTCGGTCTGCTCGACGCCCTGCACCCGGGCCGCATCGACCTGGGTGTCGGTCGCTCCGGCGGGCGGAACTTCTTCCGAGATCGCCTGGCGGCCACCGCACGAAGGGAGGGGGCGCAGCAGCCTCGTGAGCGTCGTACCGAGCACGGCGTGCTGATCCCGGCTCCGCCGTCATTGCGTGGACTCGCGAGTGCGCCAAGGATCCGCCTCACCGCCGATCTCCTCCAGCAGCAGAACGCCGAGTCAGCTGAGTACGGGGCGCTGATCGAGGACATCCTGGGGTTACTGCATGGCAGCTACCGATCGAGCGATGGCCTCGACCCTCACCCGGTGCCCGGAGCACGAGCAGACGTCGAACCGTGGATCCTCGGCAGCAGTGCGGGCGAGAGCGCGGAGGTGGCCGGCCGCATGGGCGTTCGTTTCGCCGCCAGCTACCACATCAGCCCGGCTACGGCGCTCGAAGCTGCGGAGCAGTACCGAAAGGCGTTCGTACCTTCGCCGGACCTCGATCATCCCTATCTGGCGGTCTCCGCCGACGTCGTCGTCGGTCCCGACGACGAGACTGCCACACGTCTCGCCGCTGGCTATGGACTCTGGGTGAGGAGCATCCGAAGGGGTGAGGGAGCGATCCCGTTTCCCGGTCCGGATGAGGCGCGACGGCAGACCTGGGATGAGGACGACCGCGCTCTCGTTGCTGATCGAGTCGACACACAGTTCGTCGGGTCCCCCAGGACAGTGGCACGCCAACTGACGAGTCTTCAAGAGGCGACGGACGCCGACGAGCTCATCGTCACAACGATCACACACAGTCATGTCGATCGGATCCGGTCCTATTCACTGCTCGCCGCGGAATGGTTCGGCGACCGGACTCGCTAGCCGGCTCGGACAACGCGCTCTTCCTTCACCGCGACAGAGCCCTGGGCCATACTGTCCTGCGAGTGGGCGCGTGAGCTCGACTGGAGGAGGAATCGTGACCAAGAGTGTGGCCGACCTCGATGCCGCATGGCGCAGCTACGCCCAGCGCATCAAGGCTGTCGGCGAGAGCATCACCGGCGACGGCTTTCCCGACGACCCGCGCCTACGAGCCGAGGGTTATCGCTATGTCAGCCGCCTCACCAACTTGGCCCACCTGATCTACGTGGAGTTCGGCGACCCGGCCCTGCCGTCCCTCTTTCGCGTCGGCGACGACACCACTCCCTTCGGCGCGACGAACACCGACAACAACTACTACCGCGCCATCCTCGACCCGACTGGGACCTACCGCATCACCGGGGACGTCACCGGGGTCAAGGAAATGCTGTTCTCGGTGCAAGACGGCGAGTTCGTCTTCGGCAAGACGGAGGTCCTGGCTGAGCTGTCGCTCGAGGAACTCGTCACCGACGACGAGGGGACAGTCGAGCTCTTCCTGGGGGGACCCGAGCGGCCGTCCAACTGGCTGCCGTTGGCGCCGGAGGCGGAGTACCTCAACGTGCGGGAGTTCGTCGGGGACTGGGAGCACGACGCATTGGCCTCCTTGTACATGGAGCGGATCGACGACGTCGGCCCCCCGGCGAACCTCACACCGGCTGCGCACTCGGCGGCCCTGGACCGCGTGGCGACGTGGGTTGAGGCCAGCGTTGAGCTGTGGAAACAGTACGTGGCTGGGCTGCGCACGTTCCTGCCGACCAACGATCTCCAGGCCCCGCTCAAGCCTGTGGGTGGTGCGCAGAACATGCTCCACGGAGCAGGACAGTGGGATCTCGGGCCTCACCAGTCGCTCATCATCGAGTTCGACCGACCGGAGGTGACGTATTGGTCGATCCAGACCTACGTGCTCGACTGGATGGTGCCGCTGGACTTTGCCAACCGGGTGACCAGCCTGAACGACGGCCAACTTCGGGAGGAAGAGGATGGCACCTTCCACATCGTGCTGTCACACACGGACCCGGGCGTCCAGAACTGGCTGGACACCTCCGGCCTTCCGAACGGACTCTTCACCTACCGCTACGTGCGACCGAAGAATGCGCCGAACCCGGCGACCAAGGTGGTGGAGGCCGCGCAGGTCCGCGCTCACCTGCCGGCGTCGACGCCGACATTCTCGGCCGAGGAGCGCCGGGACCAGATCGCCAGTCGCCGCCGGGGCGTCGCCCGCCGCTTCCGCCGCTGATCGATCACTCATCGGGGAGGGCGGCGAACTCCCGCTTCGTCTTCCGGTACCACCCCATTCCGGCGATGGGATTCCTCCACCGCCCCTTCATCGCCTTCAGAGCGGTCTCGTGCGCTTCGTCACCACCGGTGACCACGTCCTTCAGATGTTGTCCTGCAGTTTTATGACCTCATCTGCGGTGTTGCCTTGAAGAGGCAGGTCACATGGCCCGCCCAACTGCTTACACGTCATCGTCTTCATGATTCTCCTTGCTTTCTGGAACTCGCTCGTCACTCCGAGAGGCAGTACCGCTCTGTCGCTGACTCATCTTCTTCATAGTTCCGTTCACGGATCTTCGGTCGGCCTTCGGTCGCCTTCGTCTTTGGACACCTCTCTGTTCAGAGTCACCACATCGAGTTGAGCGATCCGATGCGGATCTGCAGTGACGGTGATGGCAGTGATGCTGTCGTCGACGACTGTGAATTGGATGACGCTTCGGATGTGGCCGCCCGGTGCCCATGCCAGCGCCGCGAGGCCGTCGGCGAGGACGAGACGCGCCCCCCGAGCGCCCCCGCTCAGTGCTGAGGCCACCTCCTCGGCTCCACGTGTCCGAGGCCGCGAGCCCATACGCAGCGCCGCCTGATCCGGCTCCAACACCACATCGGGATGAAGAAGACGGACCAGGGCTTCAAAGTCTCCCTCCCGCGCCGCCCGAAGAAAGGCCTCGACGAGGGCACGATGTTGCACCAAGTGCACGTTCCCGAAGGCCGGCGTGCCTTGGACCCGGCGGCGGCCCCGGCTGGCCAGCTGCCTCGCGGCCTGCGGTGAGCGCCCAACGACTTCGCCGATCGCGTCGAACGGCACGGCGAACACGTCGTGCAGTACGAACGCAACCCGCTCATCGGGAGGCAGGGAATCGAGCACCACCAACAGTGCGGCACCAACCGACTCTGCCAAGACCGCGGCCTCCGCAGGATCGCCGGCTGCTGCTGAGTTCTCGGCGCCCGGAACACCTTCGATTCCCGCGACGTCCTCGCGACGGGAGCGGCGAGTCCTCAGGTGGTCGAGGCAAACCCTTCCGGTCACAGTGGTGAGCCACCCGGACAAGTTCTCGATCGCGTCCCGATCGGCGCGCATGACTTTGAGCCACGTCTCCTGCACGGCGTCCTCGGCCTCAGCCCGGGATCCGAGCATCCGATAGGCCATTCCCTCCAGACGCGAACGATTGGCTTCGAACTGTCCCGCCATCCACTCGGACTCGTCCATCGCCATCCTCGGCTCGCCGGAATCACCCGCTTCTGCGTGTCCATCGGTCCCCATCACGGCGTCTGCATGATGCCGATCATGTTGCCGTCAGCGTCCTTGACAGAGGCAACCAGCTTGCCCTGTCCGACGTCGTTAGGCTCTTGGACGCCCTCCGCTCCGACTTCGATCAGCAGGTCCCATGTTGCCTTGATGTCCGCGACCTCGGTATACGGGACGGGCCCGGTCATGCCCTGGCTGTGGCCGTTGGGATCGAGACCGATCTCGAGGCCGTCGCTTCTGAAGCCGACGTAATAGGGCGCATCCACATAGGGTTCGGTGCCCAGGGTGATCGTCAACAGCAACTTGGTCTGCTCGACTTTCCGAACTGGGTAAATCAGGGTTCGCATCTCTTCGCTCATTCCCACTCCTTCTGGCCTCTCGGAGATCTTCCGGCTACCTGAATGACGGTTGGCCGGCCGGGAATGTGACGAGAGGAAATAGAGGCAGTGGGTCGCAAGCTCTGACCGGTCCGTTCAGCTCTTCGCTGGCACCGTGACCCATCAGGAAGATGACTTCCCTCAGCCATGGCTGCACGCCACTCGTCGCGTCAGTGGCACACAGAGACACGAAAATGGGCAGGGATAGAATCTCGCCTGTCTACCAGGACTTTTACTCAGGCCACTCGGCGCGCTCGGAGGGATTCGAACACCACCTACTGATGCCTAGGACGGCGTAGATCCTCCAACACGTACGACCTTGTCCCTTTGGCCAATCTGATCAGCATCGATTACCAGCCCGTTGGCCCGGGGGCGCCCGTGCGCTGCTGACCACCGAATTGGATGGCTCCCAAGGAACGGGTTCCTCGAGTTGGCCAACCAGTGAGCGTCAGCGCCAAGCCAGCGTGAGGTCCTTCACATGTCGGAGCCCGGGCGGATACTCGAGGTGCTCGTGACCCGCCTTGAGCCAGTACTCAGGTATGCGTCGATGCCACTCGGTCAACGTGACCCGCAGCTCTCTCCGGGCGAGATGTGAACCCAGGCAACGATGCACTCCGCCTCCGAATGCGATGTGGCGGTTGGACTCACGGTCGAAAAGCACATCGAACGGCATCGGGCATTGGCTCGCGTCGACGTTGGCGGCCCCGTACAAGACCATCACAGCGGTTCCCTGCTTGATCGGGCAGCCATTGGGGAGTTCGGTGTCCTCCGTTGCGACCCGCGGGACGCCGAACGGCACCGGTGACTCCCAGCGAAGCAGCTCCTCGACCGCGCTGGCGACACAGTCGGGGTTCTGAACAATTTGGCGGCGATGTTCTGGATGGTTGGCCAGGAAGGCGTACATGCAGGTGAGCGAGTCACTCACCGTGTCGAGCCCCGCAATGAGCATGAGGTAGCAGATGTCGACCACATCGTCCCGGGACAGTCGTTCACCCTCGACCTCGGACACGACGAACTTCGACATCACGTCATCGGCCGGTTTTCTCACCCGCTCATCGGCGAGGCCGCCAAAGTACTCGTAGATCTCCTGGCCAGTCCTGCCCATGACCGCCGCACGCTTCTCGGGATCGACAAGCGCGTCCGGGTCGATCTTCTCGGGATGCAGGATGCCGTCGCGCATGCGAAGGAACATATGGAGCTCTTCTTCGGGAAGTCCCATCAATCCGAGGAAGACCGAGCTCGGGAAGATCTCGGCAAAGTCCTCCGTGAAGTTGCATTCCCCCGCATCGATGAACCCGTCGATCAAGGAGATGACCCGCCGGGTGATGTCTTCCTCCTGTTCTTCCATGCGCTTCGGAGCGAACAGTGGATCGAGAATCCTTCGGTATTTCGAGTGCAGCGGCGGATCGACGTTGAGCGGGATCAGCGGCCGGACGTTGCCCAACCCCATCTCGACCCGGGAAGAGAAGAGCTCGTGGTGGCGGAGGACATGTTCGGTCAACGCGCGGTCGAAAGTCAGCACGAGACCTTCGGCCGGCTGAACGAAGCCGGGGCCGTCGATCACCGCCTTGTAGCTCGCCTGAGGCGACGACAGGTCGAGCATCGCCGCCATGACCTCGGCCCCAGCCAAATCCGGTCCGGCCGCGACATCATCAGCCATCAGTGATCCGACTTTCTCTTCTCGCCTCCGTGGTTCGTCTTGGCCATGGCCGGCTTCAGACTCTGCTTCACCCGCGACCCCCGTCGTTCTTGGCAGACTCTGTCAATCTAACCCAGAAACAAGTGGGTCAACTGGGGAGCAGCGATGTGACATCTTCGCCGCCCATTAATCGGCCGGTGAGCCCCATGTCGAAGTAGTCACGCCACTGAACGATCCGACCATCTCTGACCTCGAACGTGCCCATGACCGGCACCGGTGCCATCACCCCGTTCGCCGTGACCTCGTCGACCCGCTCCGTCAGCACGGTGGCGCCGTCCTCCGCCAGGTTCCGGATACGGAACGAGATGGGGTCGAACATGTCGAACTGGAACTTCACCGCGGCGAGCGACGCCTCCCGGCCAACGGCGGGTTCGGCGCCGATGTTGTGATACACGACTGTCGGATCGAGGAGGGATTCGACCTCGGGGAGATCCTTCCGGTCGATTGCTGCACAAAAGGCTCTGACCACATCGCCGGGCGTCGCCATTCCGTTTCCTCTCGTTCGAGAACCTACAGGGTGTATGTATTACTAACCTACAGGGTGTATGTCAAGGTCCGATCGACCGAGTCCCGAACAACCGACGAGAGGCGAAGCCACCAAGGCGGCACTGATCGGCGCAGCGCGGGAATTGTTCGTCACCAAGGGCTACTTCGCCACCGGGACGGAAGAGATCGTCGCCAAGGCCGAAGTCGGCACGCGTGGTGCCCTCTACCACCACTTCGCCGACAAGGAGGATCTGTTCCGGGCCGTGTTCGATCAGGTCCAGGCCGACCTCGCTGCCGCGACGATCGTGAACGAACGAGACGACTCGCTCGAGCTGCTCACGGCCGCACTCCAGCAGTTCCTCGACGCATCGGCTGAGAATGCCGATGTTCAACAGATCCTGCTCATCGACGGCCCCGCGGTGCTCGGGTGGGACCAATGGCGCAGCCTTGAAGCCCAGTACGGCCTCGGCGTGATCACGGCAATGCTGGACGCAGCAGTTGCCCAGAAGGTCATCGTCCGCCAGCCCACGGCACCTCTGGCGCACATGTTGCTCGCAGCCGTTGACGAAGCGGCTCTCTACATTGCCAATGCTCCCGACCGCCACCACGCTCACCGACAGGCACGCCAGTCGCTCACGCGACTACTGGGGGGACTCCGAACCTCTCCATAGCAGGAGAGCTACGCCCGTCGCGTGGAAGCCGCGCGTGGTGACTATCCCCGGGTGGCCGCCCCGCCGCTCGGGCATCGTCGCGACGGAACCGAACCTCGACCCAGTCGGCACCGCGCAGGTGTCGCCACTGCAACAGGAGATCGCGCCGAACGCAGCGAAGGGAGGGGTGTTCATTTGGAGTCGCCGATTGCCGATTCGTACAACGAGCGGCCTCTCGCCTTCACGGGACCGACGGCCTCCGGAAGCACCAGCCCCAGGTGGGCGAGATCGTCGACCGCGCCGTCCCACGCCTCTTGATATGCCGAGGCATCGGGGTAGAGCTCGCCAATTCGTTCTGCTGGCAAGGGAGTCGACTCGCCCATGAGGGCCGCCGCCGACAATTCGCTCTTCATGCCCGCGTGGACCGCCAGAGGAGCCACGACGTCGGGCAGCCGTACCCCGCCGATGGCGTTGCCCACGTCGTCATGGGCGATGCCGCTCTCGTCGAGCGTGATCGGAGGGATCACCACTGGTGACGCCTTCGCGTCGATCCACTCGACCAGGCGCTCGAGTGCGGCCCGTGCGATGTAGTCCCACACAATCGTGTTTCGTCCCTCGACGACTGGGAGGCCTTCGCTGATCCCGTCACGGACGAGCACAGCCGTCATCGCCTCGGCCGACTCGCCGCCGCCGTGCGCCGTTCCCGCCATCTCCCAGAATCTGAAGGTGCCGCTGGCGGGCTGGCGGACCATCGAGACCATCATCGTCTCGGATTCCGAGTTCACCACCAGGATCGGTACTCCGCCGTCGTCGCGGATCTGGGAGCTGGCCCTGAATTTGAACTGCGGAGTGAGCTCGAAGCTCTCTACGAGCGACATGTCTGGAGCCGGAGGACACAAGCCCCAGTGGACCGTGAGAAGGAAACCGTCGAAGACACGGTCCTTCTGATGGCCGATGTTGATGTAGGAACCGAGACGCATCGCCGACTGGGAACCACCGGTGGCGATGAGTAAGCGTGGCGAGAGTCCCCCGAGCATGTCGGCGCCGGCGGCAGAGCCTTGGCGCAGGGCCGGGCGCCCTGGCTGAAGATGTCGTAGGAGAAAGCGTCGCCGGGGTGGTGCAACGATCCGTAGCGCTCCGGATCCCACTCGCAGAGCCCGATCGTCGCCGGCATGTCTTCGGCCAGAGACGGCTGGCCCTCGTGGGCAACGCGCTGAGTGGTGATCCCGACCCAGGTGTAACCCCGTTCGAGCTGTTCGACATCTGGCATGCCGAAGTCGGCGCCGATGGTGACGTTCTGCCAGTTGACGAGGACGATACCGTTGAACTTCGCCGAATCTGCGGGACGGACGACGTAGGCCCGCGTCTTATAGGCAGCCTCGTCGGCAGGCTCGACGTCCCAGAGCCCATCGAGCCCGAGATCTGAGCCCTTGGTCGCCGCATAGCTGACTGCGGTGCCTTCGAGGAAGAACTCCTCCATGGTGAACCCGCGCTTGCTCAAGTCCTCGATGGGCGATCCGAAAATCTGCCCCTTCCCGCCATTGACAGGACCGGAAACGACCGCAACTCCACTGGGGGTCATTCGTCTCCTAGAACAGTGGCGTTGGGTCATACACCTTGATGCCGGTGACCTTGCCGGCTTTGCCGGCCTGGATGACGCCAAGAGCGGCGGACGACGAGCACACGGACTTGAGCAGTGGAATGGCCGTCCCGTTACAGGTGAAGGTCAGGCCACCCGAAAACGGGATCACCACGTTCTTCGCCGTCTCGGTCTGCGTCTTGACGCCGGCGGCGGTGACGGGCTGTGTCGAGCCCTTCATGATGGCGGCCAGTGCGAGGACCGGGGTCACCCCGCCGGCCTCGTTGCTGCTGACGTTGGGGTTCGGACTCACCTTCGGCAGGTACTTCCCGATGATGGCGCCATAGGTCGCCAGGTCGCCCTTGGAAGCCTGCGTGGTGGTCGTGATGTAGGAGCCGGCGAGGGCCTTGTCGAGGCTGGCCGAGTCGAGGATGCTCGGGTCCTGGCACGTCGAGAGAACGTACCGGGGCAGCTTGAGGTCGAGCGTGTTGTAGGCCTGCAGGAAGGAGCTGCAGAACCCCACGTCGCCGACCATGCCCACGGCGCCGGCACCGTCGGAGACGGCGGTCTGCATCTGCGGGCTCATGTCGGCCGTGCCCGTGTTGACCGGGATGACCGTGAAGCCGACGCCAGCTGCCTTGTAGACCAGGCCGCCCAGCACCTGTGCTCCCTGGATGGCAGCTGGGTCGTTATCGACCAGGAAGACGACCTTCTTGTAACCATGTTGCTTGGCGCTCAGCGCCATGGCCCCCAGGTCGGCCGGGAAGCCGCCCGTGAGGGCGAACGAGCCGGGCGTGGTCAGCTCCGCCGTCGACGCTCCACTGAGCGTGATGTAGGGAATGCCCGCACCGGTGATCGTGGGCACCTCGGTCTGCCCCTGCCCGGTGAAGGGGAGCGTCACTGCGACGACGCCGTGTTGCACCATGTCGTTGGCGCAGGTCTGGCCGCCGGAAGGGGTCCCTTGATTCTCACAGATGTAGAGGGTGATCTTGTGGCCCTCGAGGCCGTCTTGGTACTCGTTCTCGTAGGCGACGGCCGCCTTGGCACCCTGCTCGACCAGCGAACCGGTCGCCACGCCGGCGCCCCCGCCGGCGTCGCTGATCAGTCCGATCGTGACCGCTGGCAGCGTGGCCGGGTGGGGCGTGCCGAGGGCGCTGCTTGCACCAGCGGCTCCGATGGCAACTGCCGCGGTCGACACGATCGCCGCCGTCATGACGGCGGCGGCCAGGGTCGATACCAAGAACCCTTTCGCCCTTGGGCTTGCCTCACCTCCTCTGAACATTGCTTCCTCCTCGTGATCACATCGACGTGAACCAAATTGATTCGGCACGCGTTCTCCTTGCGAGGGCGCGAAGAAGGCCATCGGGACCCCCTGCCCCCCAGGGTCGGCTGAAGGGAGAGAATATCGACCCTTCGAACCTTGTCAAGTCATGCCAAGTTTGGCGGGGAGGAGGCCGCGGGACCCACTGAGCCGGCTCGCCATCACGAGGAGCCCACCGAAACAGGGTTGGTTGATGAGTCCGAGAAAGACCCATACTTGTGTGATGACCCTTGGCGACACCGTCGAAATGGGTGGCGGCTGGAACGTGCGCCGTGAGCGAAATGGTCGGCGGATCGAGCGCTGCGCGCTCATGCTGTTCGCGAAGGAGCACGCTGAAGATGTGACCGTCGAACGTTTGGCTGATGCAGCCGGCATTTCGGTGAGGACCTGGTTCCGCTACTTCGCCGGAAGGGACGACGTCTTTGCCGCGCTGCCAATGCGAAAGCTCGAGCTCATCTCTAACTTCGTCCGAGCCCGTCCGCCCGAAGAAAGCCTGGTAGAGGCCTTCTCGGAGGCGGTGGCCGCTGCTCAGGCGACCGAAACTGAGTTGGACATGGTGCTCTTGTGGGGTATCGCCGTCCACCGGTCCCCCGACCCTGCGCGCAGGGCCATGGCCCACAGTGCACTCACAATGAACGGGGCATTCCAATCAATCATCGCCGGGCGCCTTGGAATCGGAGAGGACGACCCCAAGGCCGGCGCGCTCGGCGCCGCATTCTCCGGACTGGTCACCTACACCTTTTCCCGCTGGGTGGCCGAAGGAGGAACCGGGTCTCTGGGCGACATGCTGGCGGGCTCCTTCGCCGTCTTGTCCGAATTGCACTAGATCTTCCGGCAAATGGAAGCAACGGGGCGATGTTCGCACAGAGGTTCCGAAAGGCGCTCGGCGTCGATTGACATCACATGCCGCAATGCATACGGTAGGAAATCAGGCCACTCATTTGTCAGTCGGCGCTCGTGGCGCCGTCATTCCCTGGCTCACATCACTGAAAGGGCACGATCGACATGGCGTCTCGCCCCGCGGTTCACCTGCACGTCGCCGGAGAGCGGATGGACACTGGAAGCGGTGGCGTCCACGAACACATAGACCCGAGCACGGGTGAGGTCGACGCCAAAATCCCCCTGGCCGGACCCGGTGAAGTCGACCGGGCTGTCAACGCGGCCGATGCTGCCTTCCGCGACTGGCGGCGGACCCCGCCAGAAGAACGGCGGCGGTTACTGCTGCGGCTCGCCGACCTCATAGAGGCCAACGCCGAGGAGTTCGGCCGACGCGGCACGATGGACAACGGCACGCCTGCATCCGTCGTCGGCGGTATGACGGGGTCGGCGGTGGAATGGACCCGTTACTACGCGGGTTGGGCGGACAAGATCGCCGGTGAACTCTCCAGTAGCTTCACTTCGGGCGTCGGAGAGCTGAACTACACCCTCCTTGAGCCGTACGGCGTCGTCGGCATCATCATCACGTGGAACGGCCCGCTCATCTCGCTGGCCATGAAGATCCCGGCCGCGCTGGCAGCCGGGTGCGCGGTGGTGTGCAAACCCTCGGAGCTGACACCGTTCTCGGCCGAGCTGTTCATGGACCTCATTGACAAGGCGGGGTTTCCGACCGGCGTCTGCAGCATCCTGCCCGGGGATCCGGCGGCCGGAGAGGCACTCGTCGTCCACCCCAAGGTGCGCAAGGTGTCCTTCACTGGCGGCCCCGCCACCGCGAGCAAGATCCTCCACGCCTGTGCGGACACCATGAAACCGGCCACCCTCGAGCTCGGCGGGAAGTCGGCCAACATCGTGTTCGACGACGCTGACCTCGACGCAGCGTGCGGTCTCGGCGCCATGATGAGCGTGGGAGTCCTCTCGGGACAGGGGTGCGCGTTCCCGACCCGGATGTTGGTACAGAGTCCCATCTACGAGGAGATGATCGCCCGGGTCTCCGTGGTCGCCAAAAGCATCCCCGTAGGTGACCCGTGGGATCCTGCCGTCATGGCCGGACCAGTCGTCAACGAAGCAGCACTCGAACGAATTCTCGGCATGATTGAACGGGCCAAGGTCGGCGGGGCCCGTCTGGTCACCGGGGGATCCCGGATCGGCGGCGACCTCTCTGGGGGCTACTTCATTGAGCCGACCGTCTTCGCCGACGTCGACCCCGACTCGGAGCTGGCCCAGAACGAGGTCTTCGGGCCCGTGCTCGCCATCACTCCGTTCGACAGCGACGAGGACGCCGTCCGCATCGCCAACAACACACGCTACGGGTTGTCGGGCTACATCCAGACCCAAAGCCTGTCCCGCGCCCTGCGCGTGGCCGAGGAGCTCGTCACCGGGGAGGTGCTCATCAACGGTGCCGCCAACCTCCGGGTGCAGCGTCCCTTCGGTGGCATCGGCATCTCCGGCATGGGCAAGGAGGGCGGCAGGCTCGGGGTCGAGGAGTTCCTCCGGGTCAAGTCCGTCGGCATCGCGTAGTCGTCGGTTGGACCAGTTCGATTCGTCAATCAGCGAAGGAGAAGTGAGCAAGATGCCTGGACTCGAGGGCAAGGTCGCATTCATCACCGGAGCGGCACGCGGGCAGGGGCGGGCGCACGCCGTCCGGCTGGCCCGCCAGGGTGCCGACATCCTGGGTGTTGACATCTGCGCGGATACCCCGTCGATCGACTACCCCAACGCGACGCGGACGGATCTCGACGAGACGGCGCGGCTCGTCGAGGCGGAGGGCCGCAAGGTCGTGGCGCTGCAGGCCGACGTACGGGACCTGTCGGGGCTCCAGAATGCCTTCGACGAGGGCATGGCCTCGCTCGGGCGGGTCGACATCGTCTTGGCCAATGCAGGAATAGTCCGGCTCGGCGACGGTGGGGAACCCGCCGCCGTGTGGAGCGACATCATCAACACCAACCTGACCGGGGCATGGAACACCGTCTCGGTGGCGCTTCCGACGTTGCGCGCCGGAGGCCGGGGCGGGTCCATCGTCATCACCAGCTCCACCGCCGGGCTACGGGCCAGCCCCGGTTTCGCCGTCGGACAGGTGGCCTACACCGCAGCCAAGACCGGGCTGGTCGGCCT
>Ga0181535_10000555_pt1 | contig 54336 bp, 47 predicted proteins | sample PEATcosm2014_Bin_44_FD_119774 | JGI IMG/M metagenome (GOLD analysis project Ga0181535, IMG submission 119774) | Peatland microbial communities from MTU Mesocosm Facility, Houghton, MI, USA - PEATcosm2014_Bin17_30_metaG | ecosystem: Environmental > Terrestrial > Soil > Wetlands > Peat | place... | reverse complement strand
GAGCAGATTCGGAAATGGTGTAGACCGATGGGCTTTCCCTCAGGGGCTAAAGCCCGTTGATTTTATTGGTGTTTTGCGGCACGGCTAAAGCCGTGCCCTTTCAAAACCGGTCTACACCAAATGTAAAAGATGAATATCAAGCTAGCTCCGGCCTCGCGGCCGAAGGTACAAAACGGACGCGGTTCTATAACAGGGCACGGCTTTAGCCGGGCCGCAAGAGCCCACTTTTTGATGGGGTGGGCTTTAGAGGCTGCGGAAAAAGGGTTGATTTTGATTTTTGGGCGAAGGGGAATTTTGCAGGGGCTAAAGCCCTCGTTCATTTTGGGACATTTTCGGCCCGACTAAAGTCGTGCCCTGTTACAAAGCCTTGAGATTTTGCGCCAAGGATGAGTTTTTCCGCAGCCTGTAAAGCCCCATCGCTCATCTTGCTTGCAATCGGCCCGACTAAAGTCGTGCCCTGTTACAAAGCAAGGGACTGATCAGCGATTATGCCGGAGCTATCTTGATATTCATCATGCAAAAAAGCTCTAAGGGAGTTTGAAGGCTTTGTCGGCGATGGCGTTGGGGGAGCGGCCGGCGGGGAGCAGGGTGAAGAGGGAGTTGGAGGCGGTGCGGACTACGGCTACATCGGCAGAATGGGAGTCGACGACAAAGAGCAAGTGGCCGGCGGCGGAGAAGGCGAGGGCGGAGGGGCCGTCACCGACATGCACTGCGCCAGCGCGGCGGCCGTCGTCGATGGAGTAGACGATGACGTTCTGGGAGTGGAGATTGGCGACGTAGAGCAGGGCATTGTCGCGGGAGACCAGACCCGTGACGGGGTTGTCGCCCATCATGTAGGCGCCCTGTACGTCGTCGGTTCCGGTGATGATTTCGGAGATGGAGTTGCTCTGCGCGTTGATGACGAAGACTTCTCCGCCGTCGGGCTTGAGGGCCAGTTGGAGCGGGTTGTGGCCTACATCCAGGAGGGCTTCAATGCGGTCGGGGGTGGCCGGCGTTGCCTGGCTTCCACCGGATTGCGGAGAGGCGGGTTTGCTGGCCTTGGCGAGCAGGACGGCCATGACCTGGTGGCCGGTTGAGCAGTTCACGATAGCTTTTGAGGAATCGGGGAGCATGACGACGCCGGAGGCGCCGGGGCAGCCGGCGAAGACCGAGCGCACGGTGAGACTGACGGGATCGATGAGGCTGAGGGAGTTGCCTTTTCGATTGGCGACGGCGAGGGTTTTGCCGTCGGGGGAGAGTCGCACAGCGACAGGCTCCTCGCCTGCGCCGACCTGGGCGGTTTCGCGGCGGTTGGCGAGATCGACGACGGAGATGGAGTTTGAACCGGAGTTGGCGATGTAGGCGAGCTTGCCGTCGGGGTCGATGTCGATTGAGACGGGCTGCTTTTGGAGGGGAATGGAAGCGGCTACGGAGTTGTTTTCAGCGTTGATGACGGAGAGGGAACCCTGGCCGGTGGGTGCGCCGGAGTTGACCACGTAGACTTCGTTTCGGGTGGGGCTGGCGGCGACGGCAACGGGGTTGGGGCCGACGGGCAGTTCGCGGTCGAGGCGCATGTTGACGACGTCGAGGACGGTGACGGTGCCGCTGCCGCCGTTGGTGACGTAGACGTATTCGCGATCGTTGGGCTGGTACTGGGGGAAATCGTGGGGGCGGCAGCCGGAGAGGGCGAGGGCGAGCAGGGTCGAGTTGAGGACGATCGTGCGGGTTTTCAATTTAATTTGCCTTGCCAGCAATCATAAATGGGAGGACTAGGGACTATAGATCCGGCAAATAAATACTGTCTTCGTACTACCCCCATCCTAGCCACAAAAACAAAGACGTGGCGAGGATGGGGCACCCGAACATTGTTGGTATTTATTTGCCGGATCAATAGGGAATAGGGAATAGAAAAGCTGGCGGGTTGAGTGTTTTGCGATCCCACCCAAACCGCAAAGGACGCGGTTTGGATGGGGCACCCGGAGTTCATGCGAAGTGGGCTTTAAAAGGGCTCGTTTATCCGGCGGTGACGTTCACGTGGATGCCGCGGGGGAGGGTGCGGCCGACGATGGGGGCAATCTGCTCGATCTCATTCATCATCTGGGCGAACTGGGCGGGGTAGATGGATTGAGGGCCGTCGGAGAGGGCTTTTTCCGGCTGATGATGGACTTCGACGATGATGCCGTCAGCTCCGCAGGCGATGCTGGCCCGGGCCATGGGGAGCACACTGTCGCGGCGGCCAGTGCCGTGGCTGGGGTCGACCAGGATGGGCAGGTGGCTGAGGCGCTGGGCGGCAGGAACGACGCTGAGATCGAGGGTGTTGCGGGCGTGGTCAGAGAAGGTGCGGACGCCGCGCTCGCAGAGGATGACCTGGTAGTTGCCTTCGCTCATGACGTACTCGGCGGACATGAGGAACTCTTCAAGAGTGGCGCTGAGGCCGCGCTTGAGGAGGACCGGCTTGCGGAGGCGGCCGGCCTGCTTGAGCAGGGAAAAGTTTTGCATGTTGCGGGCGCCGATCTGGATGACGTCGGCCCACTCGGCAACCAGTTCCAGGGACTGACTGTCGAGGGCTTCGGTGACGATGCGGAGGCCGAATCGGTCGCGGATTTCTGCCATGATGCGGAGGGCGTCAAGGCCCATGCCCTGGAAGGCGTAGGGCGAGGTGCGTGGCTTGAAGGCCCCGCCGCGGAAGAACTGCGCGCCGGAGGAGGCGACCTGTTCGGCGATGGCGAAAGCCTGCTCTCGGGATTCGATGGAGCAGGGGCCGGCGATGATGGCGAGGTTGCGGCCGCCGATGGTGGCATCGGTACCGGGGAAGGCGATGACGGTGTCATCTTCTTTGACGTCGCGACTGGCGAGCTTGTAGGGCTTGGAGACGCGGATGACTTCGGCGACACCAGAGAGCTCTTCAAGGTTGCCGCGGTCGACGGCACCCTGGTTGCCGGTGATGCCGATGGCGGTGCGCTGGGCTCCGGGCAGGGGATGGGCGCGGAAACCCAATTGCTCAATGTGTTCGCAGACGGCCTGGATTTGTTCCGGGGTGGCCTGGGCTTTCATAACGACCAACATGGTTGACTCCCAAACCCCAAGTTTAGCTGCTGGGAGTGCTGAGAGCAATGAGGTACGTGAGGCTCGGGCCCGCGCGAACCGGTGTTGCCGCGCGAACAGAGCGGGAAGACGAGCGAGTTTGGGGCGAGGTGGTGGGCAGGCTGCTGTATCTAGCGTATTTTCGGAATCAGTATAGACATTTTGAGTGTATGGAAAAGTGGCTTTTTCTTGATGAAAAAGCCACTTGAGTGGATGTCTTCGGTTTACAGCAATTCCGAACATGCTCTATTCGGTTTTATCTGGAAGGTTGATGTCGGTTGTGGCCGCGACAACGGCAGGAGCAACAACCATCCCAATAAAAGCCAGGGCGATCAAAAGGTCATGCATGGAACTTCTCCTTGCCAATGTTCTTGCAATCCGGGCACAAGAGAATCATTGATGGGATTGGAGAAATCTTGAATACCACTAAGGCTCGACCATGAGGCAGGGCTGTGGCATTTCTTCTCCCACCGAAGTGGTAACTAGACTGTGGAGTGGCAACAAACCAGGGAGACTCAATCTTGAATGAATCACCTATTTATGCCTAATTATTTGTACTTGGGGAAGTCTATGGGATGTATTGCCGGGGGGATGTGATGGCGGTTACCTTAGCCTCTCTGGTGGGAGAGGGGGTGTATTTCCCGCGGAGGCGGGGAAATCGACAGATTCTTGTTTCTTTTTTTTGGAGAAACGGTGAGCTATTGCGCCGGTTGTTTAAGGGTCTCTAAGACAACCGCACCCAAGGGACGTGCCGGATGAGTGCGTGCTAACGGGGACTGGGGGCGGTGCGGGCAGCGTCGCGTTTTTGGGCGCGCCACTTGAGGCCGAGGTGGGCGAGATAGCCGAGTTGGATGGTCCAGGTGACGATGTAGGCGGCGATGAGGAATTGGTGGTCGAGTTGGGCAGCGGTTTGCATGGCGGTCCTTTTTTTAGAAGCTGGGGTTGGGTCAGGCGTTGAGGGCTTGCTGGGCTTCGCGGGCGGCGATCTTCTGCTGCTGGCGTTCGACGCGGTAACGGAGGCCAAGGATGAGGAGGCCCCAGAGGAGCCAGGCGAGCATGTTCCAGAGGAATGCGCCGACCATGGAGGGAGCCATGCCGGAACCGGAGTCGCCGCCGAAGACGGGGGCGGGGTGCTGGGTGCGCCACCAGCGGTTGGACATGTAGACGATGGGGACGTCGAGTGCGCCGAAGATGCCGAGGACAGCGGCGAGGGTTTGCATCTGGGGGCCGGCGGCAAAGCGGCGGAGCAGCAGGTAGCTGACGTAGATGAGCCAGAGAACGAGGGTGGTGGTGAGGCGGGCGTCCCAGGTCCACCAGATGCCCCAGGCGCGGCGTCCCCAGAGGGGGCCGGTGGTGAGGACGACGGTGCAGAAGACGACGCCGACTTCGGCTCCGGCGACGGCCCAGGCGTCGGAGATTTGCGCCCAGTCTGGACGGCTGCGGCGCCAAGCGAGGAAGCCGAGGGAGCCGAGAAGCGAGATGGCGAAGAAGAGGAAGGCTACGGTGGCCGAGGGGACGTGGTAGTAGATGATGCGGAAGATTTCGCCCTGCATGGCGTCGTTGGGCGCGACATAGATGGCCTGGTAGAAGCCCCAGACCATGAGCGCAAGGGTGACGGCGATGTAGAGGCCGATGACAGATTTTTTCATTGGGGAATCCTGTGGAACCTTTCCAGTGTACGACGGCGGGGGGCGGCGGGGGCGGGCAATGGGGCAGATGAATGCGCATTCCTTCGGGGGCTAAAGCCCGTACCCTTCACCGGAATCCCGCGCTTTTCACCGGAAGCCCGCACCTTTCAAACTGAGGCCCGTACACTGCGAATTAAAGGCCGTACCCTGCAAGCGGAGCCATCGCCCTAAAGACGGGCGGGAAAGAGGGCCGATGCTAGACTTGGGAGTAGTCCTATGGATTCTTTTGATCACTTAAAAACGCCTGATTTTTCTGCTTCCGATCCCTCCAATTCCAACCCACGCGCGAAGCTGTTGACCGATGCGGCGCGCCACGCGATCGACTACCTGGACGGGGAAGACGAGCGTTCGGTTGCGCCGCGGGCGGAGTCGGTTGCGGCGCTCAACCGGCTGCGCGAGCCGCTGCCAGAGGGGGCGACGGATGCAGAGACGGTTCTCGAATTGCTTGCGGAGTTTGGGTCGCCGGCGACGGTGGCGAAGACTGCCGGGCGGAACTTTGGATTTGTGAACGGCGGGTGTTTGCCGGCGGCGCTGGCGGCGAGTTGGCTGGTGAGCGCGTGGGACCAGAATGCGGCGTTTTATGTGCAGTCGCCGACGGCGATCGTGCTGGAAGAGATTGCTCTGGAGTGGACGCGGGAGTTGCTGGGGTTGCCGGAGGGAACGGGCGGGGCGGTTGTGACCGGCGCGACGATGGCGAACCTGACGGCGCTGGCGGCGGCGCGGCATACGGTGTTTGCGCGCGCGGGATGGGACGTGGAAGCGGACGGATTGCTGGGAGCGCCGCCGATTACAGTCGTGGTTGGCAACGAGGTGCATGCGTCGGTTCTGAAGGCGCTGGGATTGCTGGGGCTGGGACGGAAGCGCGTGGTGCGGGTTCCGGTGGACGGGCAGGGGCGGATGAGGGCCGATGCCGTGCCGCAGCTCGACGAGCGGACGATTCTTTGCGTGCAGGCGGGGAATGTGAATACGGGGGCCTTCGATCCGGCGGCGGAGATTGTTCCGCGAGCGAAAGAGCAGGGCGCGTGGGTCCATGTGGATGGGGCGTTCGGGCTGTGGGCTGCGACTTCGCCTGAGTACCGGGGGCTGACCGAGGGATTTGCGCTGGCGGACTCGTGGGCAACGGATGGGCACAAGTGGCCGAATATCGGCTACGACTGCGGGATTGCGCTGGTGCGGGCGCCGCGGGCGCTGCGGGCGGCGATGGCCATACGGGCTTCATACCTGGCGCTGGGGGAACATCGCGAGCCTTCGGACTACAATCCGGAACTGTCGCGGCGGGCGCGCGGGGTGGAGCTGTGGGCGGGGCTGCGGTCGCTGGGGCGCGCGGGGATGGCGGCGATTGTGGAACGGACTTCGCGTCATGCGCGGCGGTTTGCCGAGGGGCTGAGAGAGGCAGGGTACGCCGTGCTGAATGACGTGGTGATTAACCAGGTGTTGGTGGATTTTGGGTCGGCGGAGAAGACGCTGCGGACGATTGCGCGGATTCAGGCGGATGGGACGTGCTGGTGCGGGTCGACGGTGTGGCAAGGGAAGACGGCGATGCGGATCAGCGTGTCTAGCTGGGCTACGAGCGCGGAGGATGTGGAGCGGAGTCTGGCGGCGATGGTTCGGGCGGCGGGGGAGTAAGGGTGGATTGGTAACAGTGTCTAATTTTGTTGAAGGATTCGCTGCGGGAAGCGAGCTAAAAAGGAATATCGTCGTCGGTGATTTCCGCAGTTAGGGCGTCTAACTCGGCTTTAGACAGTCGGCGAAGAACAAACCGTTCCTCATTGGCGTCGATCCAATCCCATCCGGCATTTGTGATCTTCAGAGCGTCTATTTCATACTCGTTCTGATCAGTGTACGAGGTCGCCTCCACGAATGATTTCTCCACCAATCGCCTCAATCCAAGTGCGAATCCAATCTTGGTTAGGCTCGCGCGCTCGGCGTTATTCTGTACGGAAAAGACAGCCGCTTTCCCATCGGGCACGCCAACTTCACCGGCTAACACGGCCAGTACGGTCAATTCAGGTTGGCTCAGACCTGCCACTGGAGCTACCTGCTCTGTCTCAGCGATTTGGCGTAGAGTTGCTCCTCGCTCAAGTTGCGCTTTAATCTTCTCGACGATCTTATTCTTCAGACTTTCGTAGTCCCCAGGCGCATCAACCGTGTAGGGAATGATCGAGCGATGTTGAATATCGAAGGGATATTTCTTGCTCACGCGTTCGCTTGAACAAACCATGACCACCGGCGTTCCGGCTGCAAAAAGCGTAGCCCAACTCATACCAGACGTTCGGGTTGTCGGTGGTAATGTCAGCGAGGCAGATGCTGGCAGAACGAATTCCACTCTCAATCCCATCGATGGGAATGTCTACGTGTGGATCTTGATCTACGCGATACGGATCGAGGCCAGCCACAATAATTGCAGGCTTGAATACCTGCTCGAATCGCTTGTCAAATTTGTCAGCGTCAAATGGCTGAATCACGAAACATGTGGGCATGGGTCGATTCTAGTACCAATTTCAGAAGTAAAGACATCCTCAGGGGCTAAAGCCCAACACTATTTTTCAGCTATTTGCGGCACGACTGAAGTCGTGCCCTGTTACAAAGCTTTGAGGTTTGCTCCAAATACAAGTTTTTCCGCAGCCTGTGAAGTCGCGCCCTGATAAAAAACAAGGTCGCAAGTTCAACGAGATGTATGTGATCCCACTCATCGCAAAAAGCGCGATGAATGGGGCACAGTTTCATTCCCCGTGGGTCGGTTTCGCCGATGGACGACTGTTACAAAACAAGCGGCTGATCGGCGAGTTGAGAGTATGTCAGAGCTATCTTGATATTCATCCAACGTAATATTCATCCAACATAATTCGTTCGTGCGCTTGCCCGTGCGGCTGACGGCTTATTCGGCGTGGAGGACTACGTCGAATAGGAGGAGGCTTACGGTTGTGAAGATGATGTCGTAGCCGAGGAGGAGCTTGATCCAGAGGGTGGGGTCGCTGTCGCCGGTGAGGATGGAGCCGGTGGCGAGGACCATGGCGAGAAGGGCGGGCATGAAGATGGGGAAGAGGATGAGGGGGAGAAGGAGTTCGCGGTTGCGGCTGCGGATGGAGAGAGCGGCGAAGAAGGTTCCGTTGGCGACCAGGGCCCAGGTGCCGAGGGGGAGGACAAGCGCCAGTTGCCAAGCCTGACCTTGAACGTGAAGGTTGTAGAAGACAAGGAAGACGGGGGCAAGGACCAGTTGGACGATGGAGACGAAAAGGAAGTTGGCGAGGACCTTGGCGAGGAAGAGTTGGGCGCCGGAGGTGGGGGCCATGCGCTGCGCGTCGAGGACCTGATGGCGGATTTCGCGGGCCCAGGCCTGGTTGAGGGCGCTCATGGAGGCGAACAGGGTGGCGACACAGATGACGCCGCCGGAGATCTCCTGCGAGAAGGCTCCGCGGGGGGAGAAGGCGAGCGAGAAGAGGACGACGACTAAGAGGGCGAAGAAGAGCATGGAGTTGACGGCTTCGCGCGAGCGCCACTCGATGCGGAGGTCTTTGACGAGATGGGTCCAGAGGGCGCTGGTCATGGCTTTTTGCCCCGTGAGGTGGTGGCCCGTGAGGTTGTGGGGTGATTGGCTTCATGCTCTCCCACCCATGCGCCGAAAGGATGGCGCATGGATGGGGCACCCGTCGAAAGTGGGGCGACCGGCGAGTCCGCTGGCTGGAAGTCTTTGGTGAGGTCGGCGGTTTGGGCTTCGGCGGCGCGGAGGTAGTCGTCGGGGGCGAGGAGCAATTGGGTTCCGCGTGCCCCGGCGGAGACGCTGATCTGGTCGAAGAGGATGATGGTTTCGTCGGCGAAGACGGGGTAGGGCTTTTTTGCACCGAAGACGGTGACGCCGCCGCGGATGTAGCCGGTGAGGGGTTGGACTTCTTTGAGGGGAACCATCTCGGCCTTGCGGAGGCCGGCGGCGCGGGCGAGCTTTTTGAAGTCGAGTTCGGCATCGCCGGGGATTACGGCGAAAACATACGAGCCGGGGCCGCCGGTGGTGAGGAGCGTTTTGAAGACTTGCTCGGGGGGCATGCCGACTTTTTTGGCGACGGTGGTGGCGGAGAGGTCTTCGGGGTCGACTTCGTAGTCGCGGAGTTCGAAGGGGATGCCGAGGGATTCAAGGAAGCGTGCGCCGTTGGTCTTCATAGCGTGGGGCTCCCAGGCTCGAAGGAGGCTACGCGGCCGGCGTGGAGGGCGAGGACGAAGTCGGCGATGGGGGCGGCGTGTTCGCGCTGGTGGGTGGTGAGGACGATGGTGCGGTTGCTCTGGCGGAAGCCGGCGAGGAGCTGCACCATCTGGCTGACGCTTTCTACGTCCATGTTGGAGAAGGGCTCGTCGAGCAGAAGCAGCTCGGGGACGGGGAGCAGGACACGGGCGAGCGAGGTGCGCTGGCGCATTCCCTGCGAGTACTGGCCGAGGGGGCGGGGCAGATCGGGATCGAGGCCGACCTGGCGCAGGGCTTCAGCCGGGGAAAGGCAGGGGCGGCCGGGGTAGAGCTTGGCGAAGTAGGCTAGGTTTTCCTGGGCGGTTAGCTCGTCGTAGAGCATGGGCGCATGGCTCATGTAGCCGATGCGGGCGCGGGCGTCGTGGGGTTCGAAGTTGCCGAAGACGCGGACGGTGCCGAAGCTGGGACGGAGGAGACCGGCGAGGACGCGGAGCAGGGTGGATTTGCCGGCGCCGTTTTCGCCGATGAGGACGTAGCAGCGGCCTGGCTGGAGATCAACTGAGACCTGGCGCAGGGCGGCAAAGCTTCCGAAGAGTTTGGAAACCTGATCGAGACGCGCGCTGGGAGAAGTTGAGTCGGCCTCAGAAGAGATTGCGGTCATGCTTTCAGTTTGCGGCGGCGGTCTGGTTGGCGGGTGGAACCGCGGCGGAGGCCGTGGCTGGCTTGGCGGCAGGGGCGCCGTTGGCAGGCGCGGCACCGGGCTGGGCGGGCGCGTACTTGCTGGCGCACTTGGCCTGGAGGACGGTGGCGTGAAACTCGCCATCGCGGCCGTAGGTGCCTTGGGCGAGGGCTTGTGAATCGTCTTTGAAGGTGTCTGGAGGCGGCTCGGCGCCCTTGTAAATGACCTTGAGCAGGCGGCCCTGGGGGGCTTTGGGGGAGTGGCTTTCAAACTCGTTGAGGACGAAGGTGACGTTGGTTCCAGATTGCTCGATGGAGCCGGGCTGGACGAAGCCCTCGACGCGCAACTGGCTGTGATAGGCCTTGTCGCCCATGTTGCCGAGTTCGGCGATGGTGACGTAGTAGCTCTTGTTGGCTCCGTAGCCGGTGAAGGCGAGCCACGCAATGGTGCCCACTATCACGGCAGCCGCAATCCCGATCCGCAAGGTGTTTTGGGGAATTTTCATACGCACCTTTAACGATACGAGGGTACGCGTCCGGGGTCAACCGTGGCGGGGTGGTTTTCAGGGGGCATTCCCTCGGGGGCTGAAGAGGCTGCGGAAAAAGGCAAGATTTGGAACAAAGGAGCCGAAAAGCATCCCTCAGGGGCTAAAGCCCAACTCATTTTGCAGGGTTTATGTACGGGCTAAAACCCGTACCCTTCACCGGGAGGAGTTTTTCCGCAGCCTGTAAAGCCCGCATTCATATTGCCGCGGATATGTACGGGCTGAAGCCCGTACCCTTCATGCTGAAGCCCTTACGCTTCATGCTGAAGCCGGTTTTCATGCTGAAGCAGGTTTCAGAGGTCGCCGCTATGGGGTTTTGCGATTTGGACGGAGGCCAGGATGGCGGGAGAAACTACGATGGCGACATAAGCTAGGCCGATCAGGAAATCGATCATGGCGGAGATCCTTGGGCGCGGAATTCGGAGTATGGGCGCTACAAGGGGAATCGGCTGTTTTTGGGGGAAGATGAGGGGGAGAAGAGAGGTTCGTTCGATATCGATCCCAGGTCCCAAAAGCGGGACCTGGGGCACCCGGCGCGATTTGCGAGGTGGACTTCAGGGAGCAGGTGCGTTTCGTTAGTGGGCGGAGTCGAGGGTGGAGGCAGCGCGGTTGAGGGCTTCGGTTAGGACGGCTAATTGGGCGGCGGCGAGGTTGGGGTTACGGGCGTCGATGGCTTCGTTGACGCCGGGGATGACTACGGCGGAGTAGCCGGTGAACTCGCCGGGGGCGTAGATGGTGTGGCGATACCAGGGGCGATCAGGCAGGCCGGCGGGGGAGAGAAAGGCGGTTTCGACCTGGCGGAGGGCGAGGTTGAGGTGGGGTAGGTTGCCGGCGGCGGCGGCTTGCGGGGCCTGGGCTTTGCGGGCGGCTGCGGCGAGGCGGGTGGCAGCGGCTTCAGCAGGCGCGAAATTGAGGGAGTTTAAGCGTGCGTCAGCGGCTTTTTTCCTGGCTGCGTCGATGTAGGTGGAGATCTCGCGGGCGTAGGTGACGTAGTCGTAGGGCAGGGCGTCGGTGTCGGCCATGCGGAGGGCTTCAAGGCCGAGGACGCGGGCGATTTCCTGGAGATAGACGAAGTGGGGGTCGGCGTTCTGGATGTACCAGGCGTAGTCGTCGAAGGTGGAGTGGTAGACGCCGTAGGGGCCGCCGGAGCTGACGTCTGTCGAGGGCACGCCGATGTGCTGGAGGAATGGGGTGAAGTCGGAGCCGGAGCCTAGGACGCCGAGTTGGACTTCAATATTGGGCTGGGAGGCTCCATTGGTCTGGAAGGCTCCGCCGGCGGGCTGCGGATTGGAGGGGGGCTGGTCCTGGGCGCTGGGGTGCTTGGCACGCCATTGCTGGTAGACGGTTCCGCCGAGGGGGCTGGGGACTGAGCGGGTGACGGCGCGGACGAATTCCTTGAGCGAGGGCACGGCGGAGGCTTCAAAGTCGATGCCCGCGACGGCGACGTCGACGTTGAAGTAGGCGACGGCGCGATCGAGAGCCTTGGCGTGCTGCTCGACCCACTCGGTTGAGCCGATCATGCCTTGTTCTTCGGCGTCCCAACTGCAGAAGACGATGGTGCGCTTGGGGCGCCAGCCCTGCTTGAGGAGAGCGCCGATGCCGTGGACGGATTCGAGCATGGCGGCGGTGCCGCTGGAGGGGTCGACCGCGCCGTAGACCCAGGCGTCGCGGTGATTGCCGGCGATGACCCACTCGTCGGGCCAGGTGGAGCCTTTGACTTTGCCGATGACGTCCCAGATGATGCGGCGCTGATAGTCCTGATCGGAGACGAGGTGGACGCGTACGCCGCCGGGGCCGGTGTGATAGTGGAAGGGAAGCGCGCCTTGCCAGGCGGGCTGGGGAACTTCAGGGCCTTTGAGAGCCTGGAGGATGGGCTCGGCGTCGTGATAGCTGAGAGGGATGGAGATGATGCCGGGCTGGTTGCCCTGTGGGCCGATGTAGTTTTTGATACGGGCTGAGTCGGGCAGGTCGAGTGTGGAGGCGATGCCGGGGGTTTCCGGATCGCCGGCGTACCGGAAGAGGTATTGGACGGAGCCGCGCTGCACGGCGGTCTCGGGACGCCAGGGGCCGAGGGGGTAGGCGTCGCCTTTGGAGAAGCCGTCGTCCTGGGGGTCTGAGTAGAGAAGAACGCCGATGGCGCCGCGCTGTTCGGCGAGAAAGACTTTGACGCCGCGGAAGTTGGAGCCATAGCGGGCGAGGACGATTTTGCCGTGCAGGTCGATGTGCTGTGCGGCGAGTTGGTTGAAGTCTTCGAGGCGGCCGTAGTTGGCGTAGACGACTTCTCCGGTGACGTCGCCGGAACCGGAGGAGCCGTTGAAGGGCATGACGACGCGGGGATTGTCCTGGCCGGGATCGTTGTCGACGTGCTCGCGGGTGGGGCCGGACATGAGTAATTTTCCGGCGGCGTCGTAGGCTTCGACGCGGACGGTTCTGGGCTCGTTGAGGAGGACGCGGTAGGGAACGATTTCAGTGTCGAGGCCGGCGGCGCGGAATTTTTGGGCGACGTATTCGGCGGTGGCATGGTCTTCGGGAGAAGCGGCCATGTGGGGCCGGGCGGTGAGGGTCTTCAGGTGCTGGCCGGCGAGTTTGGCGTCGGGGACGGCGAGGAACCGGTCTTCGATTTTGGCCTGGGCGGAGAAGTCGGCGTAGCCGAAGACGGAGGGAGATTGCGCTGGGAGCAGACAGGGGATTAAGGCGAAAAGAAGAATGGAAGATAGCGGCTTGTACGGAGTCATGAGCTTTCCTTGCAGATGGAGGAGCCGGTAGTGCACTGCGGGATCGGCGGCGCAACTATAAACTGCCAGCTTACACCAAGCGCTGTTTCGTAACCGAATCTTCGCCGGTCTCGATCTTTTTCTGGGAGGCTAAAAGGGCAGCGGGGAATGCGATGGATTCTTGCGAGAGAGGACGATTTCACAGCGTGCCTGCGGGACGCAAAGGTCAGAGAAGGCCGCTAACCCAGGACGTCCCCTTCGCTTTGCTTCGGGTCCGGCCTGGGCTATTCTCACTCTCTCCCTAGGGGAGGATCGGATAGCGAAGTTTCATCTCTTCGCGGGCCGGTGAGTTGGTGGGCGACTGATACTTATTGCGTCTCTGGTTGATTGCTGTGCAGCCGCTGACACCAGAAAAGATTGCGCTGGCGTTATGCGGGAGGTGAAACCCGCATAACGCGATCTGGCGTATTTCCCTGCGCCAACTAGGCGACGGGCTGGGCGCAGTGGGCGCAGCGCTTGGCGGCGAGTGGGATTTCGCTGAGGCACTCGGCGCAGACCTTGGTGGTCGGAGCTGGTTCGGGCTCGGCTTTCTTCAGTTTGGCGAGCAGCGAGTTGATGGGCAACACCATGAAGAAATAGACGACGGACGCCACGATGAGAAACGAGATGGTGGCATTGAGGAAGTTGCCGATGAGGATGGGGGTGCCGTTGACCTTGAAGACGACGGCGCTGAAGTCGGGCTTGCCGACGATGGCGGCGATGAACTGGGTTAACACGTCTTTGACGAGCGATGTGACGATGGCGTTGAAGGCCGCGCCCAGGATGAAGGCGACCGCCAGATCGACGACGTTGCCACGCAGAATGAAATCACGAAAACCTTTGAGCATCGTTCTCTCCAATCGTTCACGATGTAGGACTGCCCCCTGGACTGAGGGGGACAGCGGGGCTGCATCCTGCCATCGTACACGGCTCGCGGGAGTGCTTGGAAGTGGGGCGGTGAGTATTCGCGGGCTAGAGGAAAACCCAGAGAAACAGCACCATGGCGAGAATCATGAGTTCGGAGTAGAGAAGGATGAGGACGCCGGCATGGTAGAGGCTCCAGCGGCGGCTGAGACAGCGGGCGGTTTCGACCATTCCCCAGCAGGTGAAGGGGAGGGCGGCGATCTGCCAGGGGGAGCCGTGGAGGTTTTCGATGACGGGAAAGCCGGCCATGCGGAGACTGGCCGCGAAGGCGCCGAGCGAGAGCAGGATGCCGCGCGCGAGCGAGGGCTGGCGAAGTTGGAAGAGGTGAGGGCGGGGAAGCTCCACAGGGGTAGTGTAGAGCGTTTGGGGCGGACTGCAGCCCGTGGGCTAAGGGCCAGGTTGAGAGGGTATCCCGTCAGGGGCTAAAGCCCGCGACCCTTTTGCGGAATGCATGTACGGGCTAAACAGACTGCGGAAAAAGGCTTCATTTTGGAGGAAAGGCCCGAAAAGCATACCTCAGGGGCTAAAGCCCTATTCATTCCATTGTGCTTATACCGGGGATAAATCCCCGGCCTACCGCCCGTAGGAGTTTTTACGCAGCCTGTGAAGCCCGTACCCTTCGCTGAAGCCCGTAGCCTTCAAACAGATCTGCTGCCGACCAGTTCCATGTGGTGGAGAGATTCGGTGTAGGGGGCGCGCAGGACGCCGTGCTCCGTGATGATGCCGGTGATGTATTTGGCGGGGGTGACGTCGAAGGCAGGGTTGCAGATGCCGACGCCGTTGGGGGTGAGCTGCTTGCCGCCGTGATGGGTGACTTCGACGTGCGGGCGCTCTTCGATGGGGATGGCGTCGCCGGTGAGGGTGGCCATGTCGACGGTGGACCAGGGGGCGGCGACGTAGAAAGGGATGCCGTGCTCTTTGGCCAGGATGGCGACGTTGTAGGTGCCGATTTTGTTGGCGGCATCGCCGTTGGCGGCGATGCGGTCGGCACCGACGACGACGGCCTGGATGCGGCCGGCTTTCATGAGGCTGGCGGCCATGTTGTCGCAGATGACGGTGGTGGGAATGCCGTCGGCCATCAGCTCCCATGCGGTGAGGCGTGCGCCTTGGAGAAAGGGGCGGGTTTCGTCGGCGAAGACGTGGATGCGCTTGCCCTGCTCGACGGCCGAGCGGATGACGCCGAGGGCGGTTCCGTAGCCGCAGGTGGCGAGGGCTCCGGCGTTGCAGTGGGTCAGCACACCGCCTTCTTCAGGGAGCAGCGCGCCGCCGAAGGCGCCCATGGCTTTGCAGGCGGCGATGTCTTCGTCGTACATAGCGTTGGCTTCGGCGAGGATGCGGTCCCGAACCTGGGCGAGGGTGGCGCCGGAGGCGAGCAGATTGGCGAAGAGGCCCTTCATGCGGTCGATGGCCCAGAAGAGGTTGACGGCGGTGGGGCGCGTTCCGGCCAGGCGGGTGCAGATGCGGTCGAACTCGGGGGCGAACTCTTCGGCTGTCTTAGCTTTGGTGTGCTTTGCGCCGAGGGCGATGCCGTAAGCGGCGGAGACGCCGATGGCGGGTGCGCCGCGGACCACCATGGTGACGATGACTTCGGCCACCTGTTCGTAGGTGGTGGCGAGTACGTAGCTCTCTTCGAGGGGGAGCTTGGTCTGATCGATGAAACGAACGCCTTCGGAGGTCCAGGTAAGAGTGGGAATCATGCTTGTTCAGTGTAAATGGTGATGGGGGTTGAAAACCTTTCCAGTTTCCGCTGGACGCGGGTTGACCCCGATGCTTAGAGTTGTTTGGGTAGTTTTCCGGCGATTTTTCTGGTCTCTAATGTTGCTGGCGGCCTGGCGGCGCAGGCAGAGGCACAGAAGATGGGCAACGGGCAACATGCGCTGGCCGGGCAATTTTTTTCAAAAGGAAGCGGAGGAAGACCTCTTATGGCAACAGAATCGACACGTCCGGCAGCGTCAAGCGCGCCGAGCTATCTTGGACCGTTCATCACGGTCACCATCCTCTTTGGCATCTTCGGATTTTTGACCAGCCTGAACAACACGCTGGTGGCCAAACTGGAAGACACGTTCAAACTGACGCACGGGCCGGCGATGCTGGCCACGGCGGCCTGGTTCTTCGCTTATCTTGTGTTCTCGGTTCCAAGCGCCAAGCTGATTGAGGCGGTAGGCTACAAGCGCACGATGGTGGTCTCGCTGCTGATTATGGTGTGCGGCGCGCTGCTGTTTATTCCAGCGGCCAACATGGTGAGCTTTCCGATGACGCTGGCAGCGATCTTTGTGCTGGCGGCCGGTGTTTGCGCTCTGCAGACCTCGGCGAATCCGTATGTTTCGATTCTTGGACCCGAGCACAGCGCTCCGGCGCGGCTGACCCTGGCGCAGGCGTTCAACTCGCTTGGTTCTCTGGTTGCGCCTTGGGTTGCTGCACACTTCATCCTGACGGACACGAGCAAGAACGCGACAGAGACGAGCGCGGCGCACATGTTGCAGGGGCCTTACATGGCCATCGCCGCCGCGCTGCTGGTGTTGAGCCTCACCGTCATGTTCATGCACCTGCCCGCAATTACCGCCACGCGTGACTTCCGGCCTACTGACGCAATAGGCCGCAGCATATGGAGCTACAAGCACACGGTGCTGGGCATGGTGGGCATCTTCTTTTATGTAGGGCTTGAGATCGCGCTGGCCGCTATCACGATCAAGTTCTGCGAGAAGCAGGGAATCAGCAACGTGGAAACCGCGGGACTGATGCTTTCGCTTTACTACCTGAGCATGATGGCGGGGCGCTTCCTGGGCAGCTTCATCATGAAGTGGATCAAGGCGGAAAAGCTGCTGGTGATTCTTGGCTTCCTGGGTGTGGCGTTGCTGCTGGTTGCGATGTTCACCGACGGACAGGTCGCGATCTGGAGCCTGGTGCTGTGCGGCGTTGCGAACTCGGTGATGTATCCGAATATCTTTGCCCTGGGCATTGCCGAACTGGGGCCGATGACCAGCGAGGGTTCTGGCGTGATCACGATCGGCAACGTGGGTGGTGCGGTGATTCCGCTTCTGTTTGGGTGGATGGCCGACCAGGTGGGGATTCAGTATGCGTTTGTGATTCCGATCATCGGCTACCTCTATGTGGCCTACTACGGGTTATCGGGGTACAAGCCTTCGCGCACGGTGAAGGCGTAGGCGCTGTGCACTGGTTGTTTTGAGGGCCTTCCGGCTTGTGCTGGAGGGCCCTTCGGTTTTTGGGGCGGGCGGTTGGGGCACGGCGCTCGTGGACTTGGCTGGGCGGTGGTGGGTACATTGGACTGAGGGGCGTATCGACCCATGAGGAGTTCGAGTTGCCGATTCTCTCGCAAGTTGACTGGCTGATTATTCTGCTCTATTTCTTTTGCGTACTTGCTATTGGGTTTTCAGTCCGGTCGAACATCAAGACGGGGAAGGATTTTTTTGAGGCTGGGCGCTCGCTGCCTGGGTGGATCTGCGCGGTGGCGTTTATTGCCGCGAGTCTAGGCTCGCAAGAGGTGATTGCAATGGGCGCGGCGGGGGCGCGCTACGGGCTGAGGGTGGCGGTGTTCTTTTCGCTGGGCGCGATTCCGGCGATTCTTTTTGCGGGCGTATTCATGATGCCGCTTTTCTACGGGTCGGGGGCGCGCACGGCTCCGGAATACCTGTGGCTGCGTTTCGACCAGAAGACGCGGCTGCTGAATGCCTGCATGTTTGCGATTACTACGATTGCAGGTGCGGGGATTTCGCTGTTTGCGATGGGGCGCGTGTTTCAGGCGCTGCACATTTTCGATGCGCTGTTTTATGCACATGACTGGCCGCGGCAGGGGATTTTTGGATTTTGCGTTGTTCTGTTTGCCGCGACGGTGCTGGTGTATGTGCTGGTTGCGGGACTGGCTGGAGCGATGGTGAACCAGACGCTGCAGTTTGTGCTGATGGTTGCCGGGCTTTTGCCCATGGTGCTTGTTGGACTGAAGAACATAGGTGGATGGAGCGGGCTGAAGGCTGCTGCCGCGGTGGCGGCACCAGCCGGTTTGGCGCACGGCGGAGCGATGACTACGGCGGCGATTGGGCTGCTGCTGGGGTTTGTTTTGAGCGCGGGGCGATGGACGACGGATTTTCGCATACTGCAGACGGCGATGGCGGCGAAGAATCTTGAAACGGCGAGACGGATTCCGCTGTTTGCGGCGGCGGCGAGGCTCGCGCTGCCGCTGCTGCTGATTGTTCCGGGAGCGATTGCGATTGGGTTGCCAACGCCGCAGAACGCGACGGTGGTCCGCAATGCGAATGGGGCGATCTATCACGAGATTACGGTGGTTCCGCGGGAGACCGCGGAGGGTCGCGGGCGAGTTCCGGCGCGGCTGGATACGGCGACGGGCGAGCCGCTGCTGGATTCGGGTGGACACACGCGGCTGAATTACGACATGGCGACGCCGGGGCTGCTGGGGCTACTGCCGCGCGGGCTGCTTGGCCTGGGAGTGGCGGCGCTGCTGGCGAGTTTGATGAGCGGATTTGCGGCGAGCGTGGCGGCGCTGATGGCGGTTGTCACTCGCGATGTGTATGAGCCGTGCGTGGGCAAGAGCGCCGATTTGGTGGCAGTGGGAAGATGGGCCGCGCTGGGTGGGGTTGCGCTGTCGGTGGGCGTGGCGTTTGCGATTCATGAATTGCATGGGAGTGCGGGCGAGGGCGCGCTGGCGGCACTGCTGCTGGTTGGTTCGCTGGGAATCGCTCCGCAAGTTGCGACGTTTCTGCTGGGGATGTTTACGAAGCGCGCTAGCGCCGATGGGGCGTTTGCAGGACTTGTGGCGGGGCTGTTTGCGGCGGTGCTGCACTACGGGTTGACGCTGAGCGCGGATACGCAACGGGGAATTTACGGGGGATGGATTGCGGTGGCGCATCGCTATTCGGGATTGATCGCGCAGTGTTTTTGGACGGCGGTGTTCGGGTTGGGCGTGAACGTTGTGGTCGCAGTTGCGGTGAGTCTGCGCGCCAAGGCGAGGCCGGAGAAGGAACTGAAGGGGCTGGTGTATTCGCTGCGCGTGCGATCAAACGGAGTTGTGTGGTGGAAGCGGCCGGAGGCGATGGCTGCGGCGATTCTGCTGGCGGCGGTTGGGGTGGGGGTGTGGGTAGGTTGAGGAAAGAAGGCTAAATCGTCAGTCCCTGGCTTCGCTTGGCTTGATGGTGAAGCGCATGGTTCTGTAGTCGAAGGTGTAGCTGCCTAATTGGTCGAGGGCGTCGACGCCGAGGACTCCGTATATGTCGTCAAGGGCGGCGGAACCGAGCGTCTGCGTGAGCACGGGGATGAAGTGGACGTGGAAGGTTGTGGGGCCGGCGGTGAGAGCGACGGTTTCCGCGACGATGGCGGGGACGGGGGCCAGGGCTGACTGCCCGCGGATTGTGTAGAGTTCCAGTTTCTGGCCAGTGAATTCTTCGCTGTGCTCGTCGTAATAACGGGAGGTGAGATAGGTTTGCTGGCTGCCCGCATCGATGGCGAACATGCGCTCCTGGCCGTTGGCGCCACCGAGCGCGACAATCATCTGGTCGCCATCGAGAAAGAAGCGCATGCCGCCGGTGAGCTGGTCGCCTTTTTCGGCGGGGGCGATTTGTTTATCGGGCCGCACGTAGATGGTGTTGTTATCGGTGATGGTGAGGCTGCCGAGGGCCGCGAGCGCGGGATAGCCCAGGACTCCTTCGACCTGGTAGTGGGTTTGCGGGAAGAAGTAATCGGCGTCTTCAAAGACGAAGGCCGTCATGTTGCGCAGGGTGAGCTGGCCGCCAATAGTGAAGCGCGGGACGACGGTCATGTGCACCTGGATGGGGCGGCCGGTCAAGGTGTGAATGGTGACCGCTTCTTCCGTGACCGTGAGCCCTGCCTCTTTGGCCAGCGAGCGCGCGATGAGGTTGAAAGGCGCGGTGGGGTCGAGCATCCAAGTGTGCGGACGCGCGTCGACGAAGACGGGAATGTCGGTGAGGCCGAGGAGATTTTTGCTGACCTGCAACTCAAAGGGGTCGCAAGGGTCGACGGTCATGGGGGGATTGTCTTTGGCGAGCGGCAACATCTTGAGCGGCATCTCGATTTCGTCCTGCTCATCGCTGCTGAGTTTGCCGGCCAGGCGCGAGGCTAGTGTCTGGTAAGCGGCGGCGGCTTTGGCCCAGTCGCCTTCGCGGAGGTAGTCCTCGGCAAGGGCTTTGCGGATGATGTTTTCGTGCGCGATGTTGCCGCTGGCGGCTACTTCATTGAGAAGCGGCTCTAATAACTCGATCGACTTTTTTAGGTCGTTGTTGCGGTTGGCGAGAATGCCGCGATAAAACTGCGCGGACCTGGGCGGCAACTGGTCCAACTGTCCTTCAATGCGGAGGAACTGGTGGTCGGCGAGCAGGTTGTCGAGACGGGTTTCAGTATCGAGACCGCTGTTGATTCCGGTGTGTACCTGCGCACCGGGCTGCTGCTGGATATCGCTTGAGGGCTGTTGTGCGGCGGCCGCGGCCAGGGTGAGGCAGAGGGCTGCGCAGAGGCATGGGAGGCGCCGGATGGGCGATGTTTGGGCGCCGGTCTGGTTGGCGCCGCGCCGGCCCGTTTTCGTCATCACTCTGCATAAGCCGTTCATGCTCAGTACGAAGTTAACAGATTCAGCCCATGGCGCATGAGGGCGGCGCGGCGCTTGAACGGCGGAATTCCGCTTTTGTTTGGCGGGACTTTATATGTTCCTGACGCGCGAGCCGCTAAACTTAAAAGAGCCATGGCGCGCAAAACGATTGAACATTACGAGATCATCCGCCGCTTGGGCGCCGGGGGCAGCGGGGTGGTCTACCTGGCCAACGACACGCAGCTTCAGCGGCCGGTGGTGCTGAAGATTCTGCGCGCAGGTTTGTTGAGCGTGGAGCAGATGCGTTCGACAGTGCTGCGCGAGGCGAGGCTGGCTTCGGCGATCGAGCATCCGAACGTGTGCGGGATTTACGAAGTAGGCGAGAGCGGCGACGAGGGCTACATCGCGATGCAGTATGTGCCGGGGCAGTCGCTGGACCAGTTGATTGCGCGCGGGCCGGCGAGCCTGCAACTGCTGCTCTCAGTGGGGATTCAGATTGCCGACGGGCTGCAGGCCGCACATGCGCTGGGCATCTTTCATCGCGATCTAAAGCCGCAGAACGTGATGCTGACCGATGGCGGACTGGTGAAGATTCTCGACTTTGGGCTGGCGCGGCGGTTGCAGCCCGAGGACGCGAACTTCGATCCATCGAAGCCAGTGCTGGCAAGGGACGCATCGGTGGCGGCGACTTACACGGCGCGCGGAGGAACGATCCGGTACATGGCGCCGGAGCAGTTTGTGACCGGGCAGTCGAGCGTGCAGTCGGACGTGTGGGCGCTGGGCGTGATTCTCTACGAGTTGGCGAGCGGACGGCATCCGTTTGCGCGGCCCGACGCGGAGGACTTTCAGGCGATTCGCGCGATTCAGTTTGTTGAGCCCACCGATCTGAGCGAGATTGTGCCGGAGATTTCGCCAGAGTTGAAGAGCGTGATTGCGTCGTGCCTGGAGAAGAATCCGGGGACTCGGTATGCGTCGGCGGCCGAGGTGCGCGAGGCGCTGAAGACGATCATGAAGGCGCTGCAGATTGAGACGGGCATTATTCCCGGCGAGGCAGCGGCGAATTTGCCCACGACGGGGCCGGAGGCGGAAAAGCGAGCCACAGGATTTTTGTCGATGCTGGCGGAGCGTTTTCGCGAGTCGGCGGTGGATCGGGCTCCGCAGAACTCGGTGGTGGTTTTGCCGTTCGCGAATCTCGGGGCGACGGAGGTTGCGCCGCTTTATGGATTTGCATTGGCGGATGCGATTGCGGCGCGGCTGGCGAGAATTCCAGCTCTGGTGGTGCGGCCATCGAGTACGCTGATGCCGCTGCCGATTGCGACGATGGATCCGCTGGCTGTGGGACAGAAGCTGCTGGTGTCGTTTGTGCTGGCGGGGAATTTTTTGCGGTCGCAGGCTGGGTTCGATCTGAACTGGCAACTGCTGGATGTGGCTTCGCAGAGCGTGCGCGCGGGCGGCGCGATTCGAGTTGCATCGCTGGATCTGATTGCGGTGCAGACGGAGATTTCGAACGAGGTTTTTGCGGCGCTGCACGGGCTCGCGGTGGGCGACCAGATCGATGCAGGGCGTTCGGCTCCGCGCACGTCGGGGCGGCCTTTGCCGCCGAGCGAGGCTTCGCTGCCAGGCCCGGTGAGCGAAAAATATTTGCAGGGGCGGGCGCTGCTGAGCTCGTTCATGGTGCGTACGGGGTCGCGCGCGGATCTTGATCGGGCACACGCGCTGCTGACAAGCGTGACGGCAGCGGACGCGGAGTTTGCGCCGGCGTGGACAGGGCTTGGCATTGCGGAGCTGCAGTATGCGCGGCATGGATTTGGCGGGCAGATTCACGTGATGCGTTCGCGGCGCGCGTTCGACGAAGCGCTCAAGCTCGACCCGGCTTCGACGGAGGCTAATCTCTACCGGATTTACATGCTGCTGTCGCGCGGCGAGAAGGAGTCGGCGCGGCATGGGGTTGCGAACCTGCTGGCGAGCGCCGCGAACGATTGGAACGTGCACATGGTGGCTGGCCTCGCGCTGCGCGGGGACGGCATGTACGAGGAAGCGCTTGCGCATTTCAGCCGCGCGCTGAAGCTGAACCCGGGGAACGCGCCTATTCTCTACAATCACCGCGCGCGTGTGTATCACTATCAGAACCAGATTGAGCTGGCCGGGGACGAGTTGGAAAAGGGGCTGGCGCTGGAGCCGCGGCATCCGCTACTGAGGACTTCAGCCGGCTATCAGCAGATGCGGCTGGGCAATCTCGATGTGGCGATTGAGATTCTGGAAGGCGTGATTCGCGACGACCCGTCTCTGCGCATTGCCGTGCCTACGCTGGCGTTGTGCTACGTGCAGGCGGGGCAGCGGGAGCGGGGCGCTGCGCTGTTGACCGACGAGACGCTGGCTGGCGCAGAGGCCGATAGCGAGATGGCGTACCGGCTGGCGACTTACTTTGCCGTCGAGGGCGACTCGAGCGAAGCGCTGCATTGGCTGCGGCGCGCTATTTATTTAGGGAACGAGAATTATCCGTGGTTCCAGAAGAATCCGGCGTGGAATAATCTGCGGACGAATGCGGATTTCGAGCGGATTCTTGAGGATTTGAAGAAGGGGTTTCGGAAGAATCAGAGGACTTGGAAGCGGCTGCTGGAGCAGGTTCCGCCGGATGGGGAGTAAGGGGACTTTCGGTAATGGATGGTTTTGCGGTTGTCATGGATCTCAGTTTTTAGATTCGTGACAACCGCAATTTCGTTGCGGCTTACTTCGAGTGAAGACCGTAATTCATTCTCAATAGATGCGTTCGTAGGGGAGGTAGACGGGTTCCCAGACGTAGGCGAGGAGCCGGTCTTTTAGGGTTGCTTTGTTGCCGTCTTCGGCTACGCCGTCGTCGATGGCTTGGAGAGCTACGGCTTCACCGACCAGGAGGCCGACTTTGCGGGAGTCGGAGATGGGCGGCAGCAGAGCCGCGGTTTTGTCGGTGAGCGCCGGAGACAGGGACGCGAGCTTTTTGGCGGCGGCCATGATCATGCTGTCAGTGACGCGGCGGGCTCTGGAGACGAGGATTCCCAGGGCAAGGCCGGGGAAGATGTAGGAGTTGTTGATCTGCGCGATGCGGATCAACTGGCCATTGATTTCGACCGGCGGGAAGGGACTGCCGGTGCCGACCAGCGCGCGGCCTTGGGTCCAGCGGAGCAGATCTTCAGGCACGGCTTCGGAATTGGAGGTCGGGTTGGAGAGCGGGAAGATGACCGGGCGATCGATGTGGCGGGCCATCTCGCGGACGATTTCCTCGGTGAAAGCGCCGGCTTGCGCCGAGACGCCTGCGAGCACGGTGACCTTGGCGTTGCGCACGACATCGAGAAGCGAGATGGGACCGGAGCCGGAGAGCTTCCAGTCGGCAACGTCTTCGCGCTTGCGCAGGAGTGCGTCCTGGCCGGGACGGATTCCCTGGCAGCCTTCGATGAGGAGGCCGTAACGATTGAAGGCATAGATGCGCTTGCGCGCCTGCTCTTCGGTGAGGCCTTCTTCTTTCATGGCGGAGATGAGGAGGTTGATGATGCCGATGCCGGCGGCGCCGGAGCCGAACATGGCGATGGTCTGCTGGCTCAGGGGAATGCCGGTGGAGTGCACGGCGGCTAGCAGGGTCGCGGTGGTGATGGCGGCAGTTCCCTGAATGTCGTCGTTGAATGTGCAGAGGCGGTCGCGGTAGCGGTCGAGCAGGCGCGCGGCATTGACACCGGCGAAGTCTTCCCACTGGAGGAGGATGTGGGGCCAGCGCTTTTCGACGGCGGAGACGAAGGCTTCAACAAAGTCGTCGTACTCCTGGCCGCGGATGCGTTTGTGCGCCCAGCCGACGTAGATGGGGTCGTTAAGGTGGGTCTCATTGTCGGTACCGACGTCAAGCAGGATGGGCAGGCAATGTTCGGGCGGGATGCCGGCGAGAGCGGTGTAGAGCGCCATTTTGCCAATGGGAATGCCCATGCCGCCAGCGCCCTGATCGCCGAGGCCGAGAATGCGCTCGCCGTCACTGACGACGATGCAGCGAATGTCGTCGTAGCGCGGGTCAGCGAGGATCTGCTCGATGCGGTGCTTGTTGGGGTAGCTGAGGAAGAGACCGCGGGGCCTGCGCCAGATTTCAGAGAAGCGCTGGCATCCCTCGCCTACGGCCGGGGTGTAGACGATGGGCAGCAGTTCTTCAATGTTGTGCGCGATAAAGGAGTAGAACAGCGTCTCATCGCTGTCTTGCAGATCGCGCATAAGGCGGTACTTGTCAAAGTTGGTATGGCGATTATCGAGGGCAATCTTGCGGCGTTCTCGCTGATCTTCGAGGCTGCCGATGTGAGGGGGCAGCAGGCCGTGAAGGCCGAAGGCGTCGCGCTCGGCCTCAGTAAACGCGGTGCCTTTGTTGAGGCGCGGATTCAGCAGGAGATCGAAGCCGGAGAGGCGAGTGCGAACGACGGCGGCGTCGCCGGGGGCGGGTGGGGGAATGTTTTTATTCAAGAAAATCTCTCCTTATTGTTCTTCCATGATAGCTAAATCCCATGGCCCGAGTGTGAAATCCACGGCTATTGCCGCGGATTTGCCGTCGAGCAGATTTGTTGCCGCGCCGTAGGCGTAGTGCACTTTGACCTCTGCGCCGGAGTAGTTGAAGTAGTAATGCAGACGCTTGCCGAGACGGTTTACGCCGTGCTGCACGTGGATCGCGGCAGGGAGTTGCTGGTCGGGTCCGGCGAGCCCGATTTGCTCCAACTCGTGCTTTAGAACGGCGGTTTGCAGCGCGTCGGAGAGGTAGGTTCCTTCGTAGAGCAGCGTGCCTGCGCCGAAACTGTTTTCGGTAATGGCAGGCCACTTTCCGAAGAAGGGGTGGTCGTAGGTTGCAAGGGCTTTGGCGTGCTCCGGCACGAGGAACTCCGCCCAGTAGCTGACCCGGTTGTCCGCGCCGGCGTGGAAGGGGTCGCCTTGCAACGGCAGAGGCTTTTCGAGATTGGAAAACTCCTGGTAGCTGAAGCCGGCGGCTTCGCGCAAGGGGCCCGGAGCGCGCACCCAGCGCACAGCCGAATTCTCATTTGCGAATCCGCTCTTGAATGTCATTACGACGTGGCCGCCGTTCTTAACGTAGTCCGAGATTTTCTGGAGGAGTGCGTCGTCGGAAATATAGAGCGCGGGAACAATGAGCAGTTTGTATGCGGAGAAGTCCGCGGTTTCAGGAAAGACGAAATCCGAGCCTATGTTGAGATCGTAGAGTGACTTGTGCAACTGATTCACGAGGGAGTCGTAGCCGGCAGTGGCCTGTCCGGGCGCCCAAGGGGCGGTTGCATTTGAGGTGAACGGCATGAAGCCGATGGCGTTGGCAGAGTCGCGGCTCCAGAGAATGGCCACCTGGTTGTGAATTTGCAGGCCGACCAGATGCGGGCCAATTTTCTCAAGTTCGTGTGCCGTGCGGCTGACCTCGGCATAGGCGCGGTTGGGCTCGAGATCGTGGGACAGAACGCCCTTCCAATATGTCTCCTGATTGGCGGCGATCGATGCCCAGTGCCAGTATTCGACCATGTTGGCGCCGTTGGAGAGATGGGTGTAGACATCCTCGCGCATCTGGCCGTCGTAGGGCGGGAACTGGAACGCGGAACTCCAGCCGGTAGTTTGCGCGTTGGTCTCGGTGATGAGGAAGTTGGAGTGCTTGAGGGAGCGCGTGAAATCTGCCTGCATGGATTGCAGCGAGCCGTCGTAGTGATCTTGCGTTGCGTGATAGATGTTGTCGGCGGGAATGTCGAGGAAGGAAGAGATTGACTCCTCGTTGACATCGTGGCGCATCATGCCGCCGAAGTCGGTGGTGACAAACTGGGCGGGGCTGGCGCACTCGCGCACCAGTGCCGCCTGCCAGCGGAGAAAGTCGGTAACCCGCATCTGGCTCCAGCGCGTCCACTCCAGCTTGTAGCCGGTGCTTTGCGCGTTGTCGCGGATGGGCAGGTCTTCCCAGGTGTGGAGATTTTCGCCCCAGTAGTTGAGGAACCAGGCCTGGCTCAGCGCTTCGGGCGTGACGAATTTCTTTTCGAGGTAGTGTTGGAAGCCGATGAAGACGTCGGTGTTTGCAGCGTTGTAGCTTGAGGTTTCGTTGTCGAGCTGCCAGCCGATTACGTTGGGGTTGTCTTTGTAGTGGGCGACGATGTGCCGGATGAGGCGCTCTGCATAGAAGCGATAGGCGGGCGAATCGGTGTCCATGTTCTGGCGCGGTCCGTAGGATGTTTCGCGGCTGTCGGCGTAGCGCGCGAGGATTTCCGGATGTTGGTGAGCCATCCATGCGGGAATCGAATAGGTAGGCGTGCCGAGGATTACCTTGATGCCTGCGTTGCCCATGGCGTCGACGATGCGGTCCATCCAGGCGTAGTCGAATTGGCCGTCCTCGGGCTCCCAGAGGCTCCAGGTGGATTCGCCCATGCGCACCACGTTGAGACGGGCGGCCTTCATCAGGGCTACATCTTTTTCGAGGCGGGCGGCCTGGTCACCGGGCGAGTACTCGTTGTAGTAGGCGGCGCCGTAGAGGACGGTGGGAAAGTCGAGGTTGGGGGCGGGCTGGGCGGCTTGTTGTGCGGCGGTGGCGCGGCCGGCGAGTAGGGTGGCCATTGCCAGGAATGCAAGAAAGCGTTTGCTCGATAGCGGCATGGGGTATTCCTCTTTACCAATTCAAAGAATCAATTCGGAAGTAAGAACTATGAGAACACTTCTACTGGAACTCAAGCAACACGATTTCGGGATGGGTGCCGACGCGCATGGGCGGGCCCCAGGTTCCGGCTCCGGTGGAGGTGTAGACCTGGAGCGCGCCGAAGCGGTGAAGACCATGTGTGAACCTGCCGAAGACGCGGCGGGTGGGCCAGGTAAAGGGGAACAATTGTCCGCCGTGGGTGTGGCCTGAGAGTTGGAAGCTGACTCCGGCGCGCTCGACGATAGGCAGGCGGCTGGGCATGTGGTTGAGGAGAATGGTGGCCTCGCCTGGGCTGAGGCTCATTCGTTCGAGGGTGGCGCGGAGGTGGATGGGGCTGGATGCGTCGCCAAAAGAAACGCCGGCGATGTCGAGTCCGTCGACGGAGACTTTTTCATTCTGGAGAACGCGCATGCCGGCGCGGGTGGCGGCGTCGAGATAATGCGCCGAGCCAGTGAACTCCTCGTGGTTGCCGGTGGAGAAGTAAACGCCGAAGGGCGGGGCGAGATCTTTGAAAGGCGCGGCGAGCTTGTCGAGGTCGGCTTTGGTTCCGTCGAAGAGGTCGCCGGGGATGAAGACGATGTGCGGCTCGAGACTGGATGCGAGAGAGACGATGCGGCGGCTGAATGCGGCTCCATTGATGCTGCCCAGGTGCAGGTCGCTGAGGAGCACCGCTCGTCGGCCGCGCCAGCTTGCAGGGAGGCCGGGCAGGGCAATGGGGATGCGGCGCACACGAATAAAGCGGGCGTTGAGCAGGCCGTAGGTTCCCGCGAGGAAAGCGGCTGCCGCGAGAGCGCCGGCGATGAGAGGCCGCTGGGCGGCGGGGTTGGCGGTGAGATGCAGCACCCGCCATGCGTACCAGACAGGCCAACTGAGGCAGGCTGCCCAGAAGAAGTAGTTGAGAAAGCCGAGCCAGACGGCGGCGAACCAGTAGAGGAAGGAGACCAGTGGATTGGAGAAGCGGAAACTAAGCAGCGCGGCGGCAACGAAGCTGAAGGCGAGAAGAGAGAGCGTCGCACACAGCGCCAGAACCGTCGCTGGCGCCGGTGGATCGAGGAAGGCGATCCAGGTGTGATAGAGGAACCAGTGGGCGAGGAGCAAAAAGACTTGAATTAGGGAAATGCCCAAAACTGGCCAAGCCTTCAAGCGGGTTCTCCTACTTACTATGATTGCATGAAGTTGAGATGCAGATTGCGGGACGGGAGGCAGTGCGCACGCATGAAACAATCTTTCTATGACGGTTGAGCGGGACAACGCGCTGGGTATTTACGTTTCGATCCCTTTTTGCCGGTCGAAGTGCACCTACTGCAACTTTGCTTCGGGGGTGTATCCGGCGAGCGAACATGCGCGCTATATGGAGCGGCTGGTTGAGGATATAGCCGGGTCGGGGAAGTGGGCCGCGGAGATGGGCGTGGAATTGCCGCGGCGGGTGGACACGGTTTATCTGGGCGGAGGAACACCGAGCCTGCTGGCTCCTGATTTGCTGACGCGGCTTTTTGCGGCGATGCGGGCGGAGTTCGATTTCGACGAGGATGCGGAGATTACGGTCGAGTGCGCACCGGGGCAGCTTGGCGACGATACGCTGGCGGCGCTATCGCAAGCAGGTGTGAATCGCGTCAGCCTGGGCGTGCAGTCGTTTATCGACAGCGAGGCGCATGGGAGCGGGCGTTTGCACAGCAGGGCGATTGTTGTGGACGATCTGCGGCGGCTGCGCGCCGCGGGGATCACGAATCTGAATGTGGATCTGATTGCGGGGCTGGCGGAGCAGACGTTCGCATCGTGGGAGGAGTCGCTCAATGCGCTTGTGGAGAGCGGCGTTCCGCACGCGAGCGTTTACATGCTTGAGGTGGACGAGGACTCGCGGCTGGGGCGGGAGATGCTGGCGGGCGGGGCGCGCTACCATGCGGGGCTGGTTCCCTCGGACGACGCGATTGCACGGATGTATGAAACGGCGATTGAGCGGCTGGCGGTCGCGGGGATTGAGCAGTACGAGATTTCGAATTTCAGCCAGGCGGGATTTGAGTCGCGGCACAATTTGCGGTATTGGCAGCGGAGGCCGTATCTGGGGTTGGGTCTGGATGCATCGTCGATGCTGCGCGCGGAGCCGGATGCAAAGAACGAAGCGGAGATGCGGTATGTGCTGCGCGCGGCGACTACGGACGAGTTGGGTGCGTTTCTCGATGGGGCGCGGGAGCCCGAGACGGCGTGGCTTTCCTCGGCGAGCCAGCACGAGGAGGCTTGGTTTCTGGGGTTGCGGCTGAATGCCGGGGTCGAGGTAGCGGCGGTGGAGCGCGAGTTTGGGAGTGCCATGGCCGGGGCGGCGCTGCGGGTTGTATCCCCGCTAGCGGGCGATGGGCTGCTTGCGTTTGACGGCGGGCGGGTGCGGCTTACGGAGCGGGGACGGCTGCTCTCGAACGATGTGTTCCAGGAGTTTCTGGGGCTGGAGCCGGAGGGGACGGGAACAAAATAGGAACTCGTCAGCCGCAGAAAGACGATCTACGGGCCATAGCGGAATTCTTTTGGCGAGCAGTCATTTTGTTGTTGACAATACCCATCGGGGGTATGGTACAAGAGAAGAACGCCGGGTTTTGACCCGCGCAGGAGTTGCAAACCACTCTATGAGCAAAGAATCCGCACAAGAACCTCCGAGTACCTGGAGTTCTTTCCTGTGTTACGATGAGCGCTCAGGCAACCGCCGGTAGCCACGCTGCAGACGATTCCTTTCCGCGCTCTTCACAGCATACGACCCGTGAATTGAGCGCGTGAGCCGCTGGTGTTGCAAGGCTGACTCACCCTCCCGAACTTACAGTCCATCGAACCATGCCGTCACTCGGATTGCGCTTTTGCGTGCCGGAAACGCGCATCCATGCATGGACTGAGCGAGGAGGAACCATGAAGAACAAGCTGATTTTGATCCAGAGTTCTGTTCGCCTCACCTGCGTTTGGGTGGCTACAGGCGATTTGAAGAAGCCGCTGGCCTGCGTGTGGGTGAAAGGGCAGAAGGCGCATGTTGGTTCCAGCCCATGCTTCCTGGTTGAAGCAGAGAGGATGCACCAGTGCGCATGACAGAAGCACAAATCGACGTAGCTGAGGCGCCTGTCGCCGGTCTGTTGGTGCGCCGCTCCTGGCAGAAGCATCTGCTCACTTTCCTCATGGTCTTCGGTCCCGGCCTGATCGTGATGGAGGCGGACAACGATGCCGGAGCGGTCTCGACCTATATGCAGGCGGGCGGGCAGTATGGCCTTCATCTGCTGTGGATTCTGATTGTGCTGCTGCCTATCTGCTATTTTGTGCAGGAAATGGTTGCCCGGCTGGGCATTGCCACCGGCAAGGGCCACGCGGCCATGATCTACGAGCGTTTCGGCAAGTGGTGGGGGCACTTTTCGCTCTTCGATCTTCTGCTTGTGAACTTTCTTACGCTGATCACTGAGTTTGCCGCGATTTCCCTGGCGCTCAGCGCGTTGGGAGTGAGCCCGTACATCTCGGTGCCGGTATCGGCGTTTGGACTCACGCTGATGGTGGTGACGGGCAGCTATCTGCGCTGGGAGCGGATCGTCATCGCGCTTTGCCTGATGGATCTGGCGTGGTTCGCGCTGGCCTATGTGGTGCACCCCGATTGGGCAGCTGTCCTCAGCGCGACGGTTGCTCCGACGATGCCGGCGGGCGGCATCACCAGCAGCCTGATTTTTCTGGTGATTGCTATCGTGGGCACAACGATTGCGCCCTGGCAGCTCTTCTTTCAGCAGAGTTGCGTGGCAGAGAAACGGCTGCGTTTCTCCGATCTGAAGTGGGCAAGGCTCGACACGCTGATTGGGGCTACGTTCACGGTAATGGTGGCGGGCGCCATGATGCTGGTGGGCAACTACGGTTTTGAGCATGGAATAACATTTCAGGATCCTGCTCAGTTTGCCGGTGCGATCATGCCCACGCTGGGGCATTTCGCCCGCAACGGCATTCTCTTGCTCATGGTCAACGCCGCCGTGCTGGGCACGACCGCAATCTCTCTAGCCAGCGCCTGGGCCTATGGAGAGGTGAAGGGCTGGGAACACTCTCTGCACAAGAAGCTGTGGGAGGCGCCAGGGTTCTACGCGACGTACATCGCGTGTGTCGGCGCGGCAGCAGCCATTGTGTTGATTCCGCACGTGCCGCTGCAACTGGTGATTATCAGCGTGCAGGTTTTTGCGGGGCTCATTCTTCCCTCGGCCATCATCTTTCTGCAACTGCTGCTCAACGATCGCGAGTTGCTTGGCGAGCAGTGGGTGAACCGGCCCTGGAACAACTACATCAACTGGACCATCATCGCAGTCCTGTTTGCCCTGTCGCTGCTGCTGGCTGCGCAGGTCATGCTCCCCAATCTATTCAACTGAAAACGCGAGGTGATTTATGGCAACGATGCAGAATTCATACAATCCCGAATATTTCCGCGTCATTCATCCGCTGGACGACGCGCCCGAAGAGAAGCGCTCCAGCAAGGGTCTGGGCCGCATTGCAATGACGCCAACCGTGCGCCTGTCGCTGAAGGTTCTGCGGGGATACCTGATTCTGATGAGCATCATGTTGGTCTATCACGTGCTCGATCTAGCCGGAATGTTGCATCAGATGCGGTAGCGGCCAGCAATTCAACCGTACGTTCACACTGAGCGCGCCCCTGCAAATTAGGATAGTTAGGAGTCAGGGCAGGGTGCGGCTGCTGAAAAACTTACTTCAAATAGGCTCGGACCAGGTCGATCAGGTCCTCGGCGAGTTCCGGGGCAATCTGCTCCTTAGCCCCGTCCACCAGATGGAACCGGATATGATCTTCGAGTACCTCGCCCATGAGCCCATTTACGCCGCCTCGGACCGCAGCCAACAGCATGAGCTGGTCGCTGCAATCCTCATCCACGCCCAAGGATTTCTCGACGGCATCCAATTGGCCTCGCAGTTTGCGCACGCGTTGCAACAACTTCAGCCGCTCTCTATCATGGTGGGACATCTTCCGCCTCCTGTTTTCGACAATTCCCACCCCCAGTATGGTATTAACCCAGCGGGGATATAGATCCTCCTTTTATTCTATGCCCAGCTTCCGTTCCATACCGATCTTCACTTTGGTGGCGCCCATGGTCTGTGCCTGGGCCCTCTCGGCTGGTCTTGCCGGCGCACAAACGCCCGCTCAGCTTCCGGCTGCTCCTGAACCGCAATCCTCTGCCGAGCAAACCCCAGGGCCGGGAGATCCCATTCTGACGATGGCTCCGCATTCGGAAAGCGGCCGCTACTGGGTTTCCGGGCAGGCGAACAGCATCTTCCAGATGCATGGACATTTCCACTCGCCGTATGAGGGCGCCAACAGCCTTCGGGATACGTTCGAGACCAAAGCGTCGGAAGTTGCGACTCTTTATCTTGGTTATCAACTGCGTGCCAACACGCGCTATAACACGGACCTGATTGTTGACTTTGAGAATGCCGGCGGGCGCGGGATCTCGCAGGCGCTGGGGCTGGGCGGCATCACGAACCTGGATGTGGTGCGCAATCCCACGCTGAGCACGGTGCCCTACCTCTCTCGCGGCCAGATTCATCAGATTGTGGGTTTGACGGACGAGATGGTGGACCAGGAGCGCGGGCCATTTGCCCTGGCAACAAGCGTGCCGGTGCGCCGGTTTGAGATTCGCGTGGGCAAGATAAGCCTTCCTGACATCTTCGACGTCAACTCCGTGGGAACGGACAGCCACCTGCAGTTCACCAATTGGACGATCGACAACAACGGGGCATGGGACTACGCGGCAGACACACGCGGGTATACGGTGGGCGGTGTACTCGAGTACGACGACCGGGTATGGTCGGCGCGCTACTCCATCGCGGCAATGCCCGTTGTAGCCAACGGCATCGATCTCGACTGGGCCTTCAGCCGCGCCAACGGGCAGAACTGGGAGTTCGAGTTGCGCAAGGGGTTGCTGGCTGCGATGGTCAATTCAAGACCAGGGGGGCAAAAGCGTCAGGGCGTGGTGCGCGTTCTCAGTTATGTGAACCACGCACACATGGGCGACTACCGCGACTCTGTGCGGCAGTATCTTTCCGGAAAGATCGCGACCCCCGACATTACGCAGACCGAGCGCTTCGGCGCAGTGAAGTATGGCTTTGGGCTGAACACCGAGCAGGAGGTTACAGACAACCTGCGGCTGTTCGCACGCTTCGGCTGGAATGAGGATCAGCACGAGTCGTTCGCGTACACGGAGGTCGGTGAGACAGCCCTGTTCGGAGGCGACTACAACGGCCGCAGTTGGCGCCGGCCCAGCGACAAGGCCGGCGTGGCGTTTGTATCGAACGCCATCAAGCGCGACCACCAGAGCTATCTGCACTACGGGGGACTGGGGTTCCTGCTGGGCGATGGCGGGCTGAACTACGGGCGCGAGAACATTGTGGAGTGGTATTACAACGCGCACCTCTGGCGGGGGCTTTATGCGATGGGTGGCGGATCGTTTATTGCGAATCCCGGCTACAACCGCGACCGCGGGCCAATCTATGTGCCCACGGTGCGGGCGCATGTGGATTTTTGAGGCAGGGAATAGGGAATAGGGAGTAGTAAAGGCACTCAGCGAGAAGTTGTGCCCTCCCGTGCATTTGCTTAAGAGCCAGGCGCAGGTCCATCGACTCGCTTCGCTGCGGCCGCTGAAGGATGACGGCAAGAATGGTGCAGGTGTCCTTTCCCTCGGGCGCGATTATTTGCTGGGCGCGGGGGGCGGGGTCTGGTCCGGGGCCTGCGCGGGCAGGGTGTAGATGACTTCGCCGGGCTTGGCGTAGTGGAGCTTTTCGCGGGCTTCGCGCTCGATGGCGTCGGGGTCGGACTTGAGACGCTCGATCTGCTGGCGGAGCTGGGCGTTTTCCTGCTGCACGTTGCGGATCTGTTTTTGGAGTTCGCGGTCCTCAACACTCTTCTGGCGCCAGACGGAGATGCCGTTTTTACCGTTGATGACGTGCCCCATGAGGAGCAGAGCGAGCAGCACGGCGACCACGGTTCCAGCCGGACGCCAGGCGCGCCGGGCCGAGGCGAGCGCACGTTGGCGCGCGGAGAGCGGAGCCTGGTCCGGGTCCGGAGTTGCGGGTTCGGGTTGGAACATTTCGTCTTGCATTGGGAACTAGTCTATCCCGAGGGCCTGTCTTCGAAGTTGATTGAAAAACAACAGCAGATCCTTCGACTCACCACCCCCACGCTCCACCCCAAAGAGCAAAAGCGCTCTTTGGGGTGGAGCGCGGGGCCCCGTTCGCTCTCAGGATGACAGCCGCAATTATGTTATGAACTTCTGAGACAGCACACTAGGACAAAACAAACTTTTCGGCGGCGGCTTTGAGGGCTTCCATGTCGTGCAGGTTGCGGGCTTCGGTGTAGGCTCGCACCACCGGCTCGGTGCCGGAGAGGCGATAGCAGACCCAGGAGCCGTCTTCGAGAATCAGCTTGAGGCCGTCTGTGCGCACGACACTTGTGACCTTGCGACCGCTGAGCTCGGTTGGATCGGTCTTCAACTTCTCAGTGAACGCGGCTTTGACCTCCGGGGTCAAGCGAAAGTTCTCGCGGACGGGATAGAAGGAACCAACCTTGCTAAACAGCTCGTTGAGCTGGACGCCGAGGCTCTTGCCGCGGACGGCAACCATTTCGGCGACGAGCAGGCCGGCGAGGACGCCGTCTTTCTCGGGCACATGGCCGCGGATGGTGAGGCCGGCGGACTCTTCGCCGCCGATGGCGATCTTGTCGGCAATGATGAGTTCGCCAATGTACTTGAAGCCGACCGGCGTCTCATAGAGCGGGACCTTGTGGTAGTCGGCGAGGGCGTTGATGAGGTTGGTGGTGGCAACGCTTTTGGCGACGCCGTTGCGCCAACCGCGGGTTTCGACCAGGTAGTCGAAGAGCAGGGCGATGATGTAGTTGGGCTGGATGAAGGCGCCGTCGGCGTCGACGATACCGAAGCGGTCCGCATCTCCGTCGGTGGCGATGCCGATGGTCGCGCCGAACTCCTTCATTTTGCTCTTTGCGTCGCCGAGGAGGTGGTCGTCGGGCTCGGGGGCGTGGCCGCCAAAGAGGACGTCGCGGTAGTCGTGGACGGTTTCGATGGGGACGCCGGCGTCGCGAAGCATGTCAGAGCTGTAGCCGCGGCCCGCGCCCCAGAAGGGATCGTAGACGACCTTGATGCCGGACTTGGCGATGGCTTTTAGGTCGACGAGCTCGGCGAGACGTTTGAGGAAAGTGGGCTTGACGTCGGCGGCTTCAAATCCGCCCGCGGGCGGTTCTGACTTTGGAATAGTGGCGTCGCCGGCCTGGAGCGCGGCGATGGCGGTCTCAATCTGCCTGGTGACTTCGGGCAGGGCGGGGGCGCCGTCGTGGGTGGAGAACTTGATGCCGTTGTACTCGGGGGGATTGTGGGAGGCGGTGAAGTTGATGGCGCCGGAGGTCTTGAGTTGGCTGACGGCGTAAGCGATGGCGGGCGTGGGCGCGGCCTCGGGAATGACGATGGGTGTGACGCCGGCAGCGGTGAGGACCTGGGCGGCTTCGGCGACAAAGCTCTCGCCGAGAAAGCGGGGGTCGCGGCCGATGAGCACGCGGTGGGGCTCGGGCTGGGTCTTGACGTAGGCGGCTATGCCGGCGACGGCCAGGCGGATATTGGCTACGGTGAATTGGTCGGCGACGATGGCGCGCCAGCCGGAGGTGCCGAACTTGATCGCTGTGCTCATGTTTTCTATTCTCCACCATGGCCGGGGGGGGGCCAAAGTCCATAGTGCCTTACGGGGGCGGGCTGGGCAAGCGGAGGAATTGATTCAAAGCTCAGATGTTGAGAAAGGGAGTCCGCGACGACCCATTCGGCTTACATTGGTTCCAGAGTGATTCTTAGCCTGGGAGTGACTTATGCCTGAACCCAACCCGCAAGCGCGCCTAGTTCTGACGACCGCGGCCGACCGCGAGGAAGCTGGTCGGCTGGGGCGGGCGGTTGTGGAGGAGCGGCTGGCGGCGTGCGCTACGCTGATTCCAGGCGTGGAGTCGATTTACCGCTGGAAGGGTGAGGTGGAGTCGGCGGCGGAGACGATGCTGGTGATCAAGACGGGCGCGGATCAACTGGTGGCTCTGGAGGCGAGGTTGCGCGAGCTGCACAGCTACGAGACGCCGGAGTTTCTGGTTTTGCGGGTGGAGGCGGGGAGCCACGCTTATCTGGAGTGGCTCGCGGGGAGCTTGCGGCGGGTGTGAGGGAGCAGGCGTACCCACACACTCTGGTATTCTTGGTAAGTTCGCTCCTATGCGCTGGTTAATGATGGGCCTTCTCGTGTCGCTCGGAGCGCTGCTCTTTGCAGCCGCAGGCTTGGCGCGCCATATTTGGCTCCATCGCAAGCAGCACCGGCGCGAGACGTTTGTTTTCCCCGATGCCGTTCAGAAGACCGATTTGGAGCGGAAGCTTTGAGCAGCGTCTAGAATTCTGTTCTACCGCAGGGTTGTATTGTTTTGAAAGGACATACCTCGTCGTGAGTACCAAGCAAACAGAAACTTCTGGTTCCGATGCCGTGATCGATATTTCCATTGCCCATAGCCCCGATTCCGATGACGCCTTCATGTTCTACGGATTGGCAACCAACAAGATCCGGGTTCCGGGCTATCGGTTTTCGCACACGCTTTGCGATATCGAGACATTGAACAAGCGCGCCCAGGATGAAGCGTTTTTCGATGTGAGCGCAATCAGCTTTCATGCGTATCCGTACGTGCAGGACAACTACACGTTGATGGGTTGCGGCGGGAGCGTGGGCGAGGGCTACGGACCGATGATCGTCTCCAGCCGCAAGCTGGAGCTTGGCGATCTGGATCGCATGAAGATCGCCGTTCCGGGGACGATGACGACGGCGTACCTGGCGCTGAAGATCTTCAATCCCAAGCTCAAGACCGAAGTGGTGCCGTTCGACAAGATCATTCCGGCGATACTGGCCGGGACCTACGATGCTGGGCTGATTATTCACGAGGGGCAACTCACCTACTCCAGCAGCGGACTCTACAAGGTTCTGGATCTGGGCGTGTGGTGGAAAGAGACGACGGGGCTGGTGTTGCCGCTGGGCGGGAACGCGATTCGTCGCTCGCTGGGCGCGGAGAAGCACAAGATCATCTCGAAGGCGCTGAGGGACAGCATCCAGCACGCGCTGGATCATCGCGAGCAGGCGCTGGAGTACGCGATGCAGTTTGCGCGCGAGCTGGATACGCGTACGGCGAGCCGGTTTGTGAGCATGTATGTGAACGAGCGGACGCTGGACTACGGCGCGGACGGGCGCGAGGCGATCCGCAAGCTGCTGGATTTGGGGCACGAGCTGGGCATTATTCCGATTGCGCCGCGGGTGGATTTCGTCGACTAGCTTCTGTCCATGCGAATGCGCGGGTTTTGGTGGGGTGAATTTGAATTCCACGGCGCGTTCTTTGGGAGTGAGGATATTGGCGCCCAATCCCAACCACAGAAGCGTGGTTAGGATTGGGCGCCATTTTTCATTCCGAGGACACTCACGGTACTTTGGGTACCGGGGCAGCGGGCGTTAGTGATGGGTATGCGCCAAGAAATCTGTTCCAGCTTTCTAAATTTTTTCTAATGTGCGCCGATGCATCCTGTACGGAGACAAACCAGGATGCTTGCAAGCAACCGTCCCACCTTTTTGCTCGCCTCACCCGAGCCTTCTCTTTTGACAGCTGTCGAACCTGTTCTTTTTGCAGCGGGGGCGCGGGTGGAGGTGGTTCTTACGGCGGAGGCCGCGCTGGCGGCAATGACGGGGGCGGCGTTGCCGGCTCTGGCGCTGCTGGATGAGAAGCTACCGGGAATGCCGATGGGGCAGTTGCTGGCGGCAGCGGAAGTTGAGGGCAAGCGGTTCCCGATTGTCCTGATTTCGGACACTGTGACAGAAGAGTGGATCGATCGCCTGGCAGAGAGCGTGATCGACGACCTGATTTTGCGCGCCGACGAGATAGCGTACTGGCAGCTTCGGCTGGATATGGTGCTGCGCACCTACCGGCTGGCGCACGAGGTTGAAACGCTGCGCGAGTCGGCGTCGTTGAACGCTCAACTGGACCGGCTGACGGGCGTGTATAACCGCGAGGCCTTGCTGGCGATGTTGTTTCGAGAGACCGACCGGGTGCAGCGGATGAACAGTTCATTGTGCCTGGCGCTGTTCGACATTGACGACTTTGGGCACTGGAACTCGCGGCTGGGTGCGCATGTGTGCGACGAGTTGCTGTGCCAGGTGGTGGCCCGCACCGCGCGTTTGCTGCGCAGTTACGACCTGCTGGGGCGGCCGGGCAAGGACGAGTTTCTGGTGGTGCTGCCAGGGTGCGCGACGGACAACGCGATGATGCTTGTCGAGCGGCTGCGCACGGATGTTTTCAGCATGCCGTTCCATGCAGGCGGCGAAGCGATCCGGCTCTCTGCGTGCTTTGGTGTTGCGACGAGCAACGGGCGGTCGCCGGTGGTGGTTTTGCGCGAGGCCGAACAGGCGCTGGGACAGGCTAGGGCGCTAGGTCCCGAGAGTATCGAGTGCTTCGCTGATTCTTTGCGGCCTGTTTCGGAGCCGGTCACGTTTTTGTCGTCGAGCTCAGGGGACGAGTTGCTGGCGTGGTAGAGAGGACTAGGGAATAGGGAATAGAAAGGCTGCGCGGTACTCCGCGATTCAACTTTTCATTCAAGGCAGGCTCCTCGGGACAGGTACACTGTCGGTGACAGGAGGAGTTTCCCTATGCAGACCAGGATTCAGGGCACGACGATGCCGGTGCTGGAGGTGCAGCTCGACCCCAACGAGAGCGTGTATTCGGAGAGTGGCGAGCTTTCTTGGATGACGGGCTCGATCCAGATGGCCACGCATACGCAGATGGGCGGAGGCGGCGGGCTATTTGGGGTGTTGAAGCGGGTGGCCGGCGGCGGCAGCATCTTCATGACGGAGTACCGGGCCTTTCAATATCCGGGCGAGGTGGCGTTTGCGACCAAGGTTCCGGGGCACATTGTGCCTGTGGAACTGGGTCAGGGGCCGGAGTACATGGTGCACCGGCATGGATTTTTGTGTGCGACGACGCAGGTGACGATTGGCGTGGGCTTTCAACAGTCGCTGGGGGCGGGGATCTTTGGCGGCGATGGATTTCTTCTGCAGAAGGTAGGAGGCCAGGGGACGGCCTGGCTGGAGTTGAGCGGCGAGCTGATTGTGAAGAACCTGGCGCCGGGCGAGACGCTGCGGGTGCATCCTGGACATGTGGGTGCATTTCAAACTTCCGTGGGGTTCCAGATCACGATGGTTCCTGGGATACGGAATATGGTCTTCGGCGGAGATGGGTTGTTTCTGGCGGTGCTGACGGGGCCGGGACAGGTGTGGCTGCAGACGCTGCCTATTTCGCGGCTGGCGCACCAGATTGGCGAGTACCTGCCACGCACCGAGGCAAGGCAGACGACGGCGGCCGGGGTGGGCGGCGGGTTGCTGGGCGGGATTGTGGGATCGATACTGAGTGGAGACCAGTAGTGCGGGGAATAGGGACTAGGGACTAGGGCGGCGTCTCTGAATCTCAGTGCATTAGGTTGAGGCCCGAACCGCAGGTCCTTCGACTACGATTGGCGCAAAATGCGCGCCAATCTTCGCTCAGGATGACAGTCAGTTTTGATGCAATCTTTAGAGACTAGGGGCTTGAGACTGGGAACTTGCTGTTGGCGGTGAAGGCTTTCTTGATTTGCAGTTAGGAAGAGGAAGATGAGTAGCTCAGGCGTTGAGCAGCGGGATTTTCGGCGTGAGATTGTGTTTGCGTTTGTTCTGGCGCTGGGTTGCTACCTGGCGTGGCTCGTCCGCGAAGTACTGGTACTGCTGTATGTGAGCGCGCTGCTTGCCGTTGTGCTGAGCCCGGTGGTGAGCTGGACGGCCGAACTGCATATCGGCAGGTGGCAGCCTTTCAAGGGGTCGGCCATTTTTATTCTGGTGCTGGCGGTGGTGGCGGCGATTGGGGCATTCGGTTTTCTGGCGCTGCCGCCGGTGATCGAAGACCTGCAGGAGTTTGGACGCGAGATGCCGCAGCGGTTGCCGGGCATGTTGGAGAAGGCGAAAAGCATTCCGTTTGTTCAACACCTGAATATGGCGGACATTGAGATGCGGCTGCAGGGTTTCGCGAGCAATGCGGCGACGTATCTTCTGCTGTCGATCAGGGACTGGGCGAACGGGATGTTCGATATTGCGATGGGCGTTATTCTGACCGTCTATTTCATTTTGGAAGGCGATCAGGCATACCGATGGTTTCTATCGCTTTTTCCGGAGGCAAGCCGCGAGGGTCTGGATAAGACGCTGCAAGTGGCGAAGGTGCGCATGGGCAAGTGGCTGCTGGGTCAGGGCGCGCTGATGCTGATTCTGGGAGTGGTGAGCACGGTTGTTTATGTATTGTTGCAGATCCGGTATGCGTATGCGCTGGGCGTGCTGACGGGATTGCTGAACATTATTCCGGTTGTGGGCGCGGCAGCCTGTATCTGCCTGGCGCTGCTGGTGGCGGCGATTGACTCGTGGGGACGGGTGGCGGGGGTTGCGGTCTTCTATGTGATCTGGCTGCAGGTGGAGAACTCGTATCTGATTCCACGGATTATGAAGAACAGAGTAGGGCTGCCGGGGTTGGTGATACTGGTTGCTTTGCTGTTGGGTTCTGCGCTTGCGGGGGTTCTGGGCGCAATGGTCGCGGTGCCGACGGCGGTGCTGGTGGCGGTGCTGCTGGACGAATACGTTGTGAAGAAGGCGGCGGCGTAGGGCAGTTTCAGGAAAGGTATAGAGGAATAAGCATTCCCTCGGGGGCTAAAGCCCGCGTTTCTATTGCAGAATTGGACGTACGGGCTGAAGCCCGTACCCTTCACCTGAAGTCCGTACCCTTCACCTGAAGTCCGTACCCTTCACCTGAAGTTCGTACCCTTCACCTGAAGTCCGTACCCTTCACCTGAAGTCCGTACCCTTCAAAGCAGCTCCACGGGAAATTCTCTAGAAGTACGCTGGGTGCCGCGAGCTCTACTTTCCGGCCATAAGCGCGGCGTCGACGACGGCCTTCATGATGCCACAGTTGGAGAAGAAGCGGACGAGGCTGGCGGTGAGGGGTTCATGGGGCTCAAGAGCGAGATATGGGGCGCGCGGCAGACCCGCAGCGGTGACAGGGAGTTCCTGGTCTCCCACCCTTGCGCCGGAAATACAAACCGCAGGTCCTTCGACTCGCGGCGTTCGCTCAGGATGACAGTCGGATGGGGCACCCGGAGTTAGCTCAGAAGGAGAGAGAGGGGCGGCCGGCTGTTTGGATTGCGCCATCTTCATTTCGCCGGTTCCCTGGGCGTCGAGGATGAGGCTGGTGAGCTGGCGGGCAAGGACTAGCGGGAAACTTTCAGAGATGAAAACGAGCTTGCCACGGGTGGTGATGACGACGGGGCCTTCCGTGGTGGAGAAGACCTGTTCTACCATGTCGCTTTGAGCGGGAGCGGATGCTTGCGCGGCGACGTCGAGTTTAAGGCCGGAGTATTTGCGTCCGAGGCTATTGGCGTAAAGCTTGGCGAATGCCTGGGCAGTGGCCGGGTTTCTCCACGCGGAGAGGTAAAAGATGGCGAGGGATTTTGTGCTGGATTGCTCGGCGGCAGTTTTGGCGCTGCGCAACTGGCCGGCCCAGTAGATGCCGCCGTTCCAGGCGGGGGTGAGGTTGCGGGCGGCCTGGTCTCCGCCGAAGAGCTCGGTGAGGATGTGCAGGTCGAGCTGGCCGATCTGGCCGATGTCGTAAGGCGCGTAGAGTTTGTCGACGAGGGGATGGATGTCTGGCAAGAGAGGCACGGCGGGTAGGTGGCGCTGCTCGTATTCACGGGGGTTGATGATCTCCCAACTGGAAGTGGGCGGGTGGTCGAGTGCCCCGGCAAAGGCGGCGGTTTGCCCCTGGTCCATCCACACGTCCTGTTCGAAGCTGAGGCCCTCGCGGTAGGGGAAGAGGAGGGACTCGGAGAGCAGCAGGGGGGCGCGGGCCATGACGGGCGAGTTGTCTGAGCCGTTCATCTGCTGCTTGAGGATGTCCATGACCTCGGGGTCCTTGACGAGGCTCTTGCCCATTGGCTTGAGGATGTAGTCCATCATGACGGCCGTGGCCTGGCCCTCGGCGACGGCGTCGCGAGCTCCGTCCATTTCGTCCCTTAGGATGTGATCGGTGTCGCCGGAGGCGTTGAGGGATACGTCTTCGGGGGTCTGGTCGCCCCACTTTTCGAGGTCGGTGTGCTGGTCCTGGAGAGCGTGCGTCAGCTCATGGGCGAGCACTGGCTTCTGCTCGTCGATGTCGATCCAGTCAAGCATGTTGACGGTCTTGGTTTTGGAGTCGTAGTAGGCTTCGATCTGCTCCTTGAGCAGCGCGAGGAGAAAAGGCTTGAGGTCGAAATCGCGGTCGAGCATACCGAATTTCTTGAGCACGATTTCAGCGCGTTGGAGGCGTTTTGCGTCCTGGTCGTCGTTGAATTTTTCCTGGAGGTAGCTTTCGACGGCAGTGCGGGTGGTGAGCTGGCGCTTGACGGTGCTTTTGATGGGCAGGCCGGTTTCGGTGGAGGAGAACTGGATGAGCTCGTCGACGAGCGAAAAGAGCTGTTTGGCCTGCTCGGGGGTGATGTGGGTGGGAGGCTTGGCGGTGTCGGTGGTGGAGGCCTGGGCGAGAGCGGCTGGCGGGGTCAGGGCCATGGATGCGGCCAGGAAGACGGTCGCGGCAAATGCCGCAATGCGCGTGGCCCAATTGGAGTTTGCCGGTTTGACTGCTACCTGCCGCGTGTTGGTCGATTCCCGCAAGTCGTCTTCCTTTCGTCTCACTGCTTGCCTGCCCGGTTGAGGGTTGGGCCGGGTTTCTACTCCCAAGGCTATAATCAGGATGCGGTCCGGAGCCAAGCGGGACCGGAAAAACTTGAGCGAAGAGCGGAAAAGTTTCCGAATGACTGATACCGGCCTTGCCGTAACAATACAACCCACGGCGGTGGCTGCGCTGATGGAAGCGGCGCATACGCCTCATGAGCTTGCAGCCTACCGGGGCGCGCTGACGCCACGGGTGTTGGACGCGCCGGAGAACGAAATAGCGGCGCTGACGAAAGGCGCGGCGCTGCACGACCTGGGCTGGCTGCGGCGGGTAGAGGTGCGCGGCGAAGACCGTTTTCGCTGGCTGAGCGGGATGGTGACCAACAGCGTCAACGACCTGTTTCCGAATACCGGCGCATGGAACCTGGTGTTGAACGCGCAGGGGCGCATCCAGGGCGATCTGACGGTGTGGCGGGAAGGCGAAGAGCTTTCGCCGGTGCGGCGCAATGCTCCAGCCAAAGGCGATCCGCTGACGGGAACTCCGTTTGCCGGGGAGTCTGGACTGGAATTGGAGATTGCGGCCGATCAGTACGAAAAGCTGATGGCGCATCTGGACCACTTCATCATCATGGACGATGTGGAACTGATTCCGGTGGGCGCCGAGAAGCTGGGCGAGCCGGGTTCGGTTGTGGCCGTAGGTCTTACAGGTCCGCAGGCCGATGAGGTGCTGGAGCGGGTGGGGCTGCCCGTGCTTTCGCATCCGCTGATGGGGAAATCGGTGGAGTGGAACGGGATCGATTTGCGGATACTTCGCGGCTACGGCGTGCTGGCCCCGCACTACGAATTCTGGTTGCCTTCGGCGCGGCTCGGGAAATTGTGGACGTGTCTGCGTGCTGGCGGAGCTGCCTCGGTGGGGTGCGCGTCGCTGGAGAAGCTGCGCATTGCCGAAGCGATTCCGGTGTACGGGATCGACATCGTGGAGCGGGATCTGCCCCAGGAAACTTCGCAGATGCGGGCGCTGCACTTCAACAAGGGCTGCTACCTGGGCCAGGAGATTGTGGAACGCATCCGGTCGCGGGGAAGTGTGCACAGACATTTGCGGCCTCTGGAGTTGACCGGGCCAGTGCCGGAGAGCGGGACGGAACTGTTCGAGCAGGGCGGAGCGCAAGCTGGACAGATTACCAGCGTGGCGGAGTTGCCGCTGGCGGGTGGAGTGCGTGTTTTTGCGCTGGGGATGGTGCGCGCGGAGGCCGAGGCGCGCAATGAAACATTTGCCTACACGGCGGGCACAGTTGCGGGCACGGCGCGCATTCTGGCCGAGCCGCCGGAACTATGAAGCGCGTTGGATCGTGAGATGAGAACAGATCCCAGGTCTCAAAATCGAGATCTGGGGTACCCGAAGAGTGAGAACGAATCCCGGGCGGCCCGAAGATTGGGAGAGTCAGCCAGACGGATTGGAAACCAGGAGCTATGAGCGAAACCCCGAAGTTTGAAGTGATCGACCGCCGCAAGATGAAGGCGGAAGAAGAGCAGGAAAACCAGCAGTCTGGCGACAAGAAGCCGGAGGTTACGGCCGAGACACCGAGCGCGCCACCAGAACCCGGAGCAGGACCGCGGCTGGTGGTGAACGAGGGCCGGCGGGAATCGGCGGCGGTCGAGACAGAACAGGGCGCGGCGGTTGCGGGGGAAGAACCGCAGTTGCCGCCTGCGCCGACTGCTGCGGAGAGCCACGAACAGAAGGCCGCCTACGATGCCTCGGCACAGCGGCTGGAAGAACTGATTCGTGCGCAGAACCCCGCCGTAGGGGCGCAGCCGCCGGTGAATTTTGAGAACCTGGCGCAGCAGTTCTACGTTTCCGCCATGATCCAGATGGGCGCCGGAACACAGGAGGGACAGCGTCCGCGCGTGGATATTCTGGGCGCGCGCACCACCATCGACCTGCTGGGCGTGCTGGCCGAGAAGACCAAGGGCAACCTGACCGAGGCCGAAGACCGGACTCTGCAATCAGTGCTTTTTGAGGTGCGGATGGCCTTTCTGGAGCTGACTAGCATGATCAACATGCAGGCCATGCAGCCGCCTGTGCCTCCGCCGCCAGGGAAGAAGTAGAAAAGCAGGGAATAGGGAATAGGGAGTAGAAAAGCTCCTAGCTGCCAGCTTCTAGCTAAAGGCGCGGTGGGGCTGGAGATAGCCGCTTCTCGCGTTTGGCGGATGTCTGGAAATTGGAAGCTCATCAAGATGGAAGGCCAGCTCACATTTATGGGAACGGGGACCTCGATGGGGGTTCCGACGCTGGGATGCGCGTGCGCTGTGTGCACTTCTGCGGACCCGCACGACAGAAGGCTGCGGCCCTCGGCGCTGGTGCGGTGGCGTGAGCCTGAGGGTGGCGGGCTTGAGCGAGTGGTGGTGATCGATACGGGGCCGGACTTCCGCGAACAGGCACTGCGGGAGCGGCTTACGCGCGTGGATGCCGTGCTGTATACACATGCGCATGCCGACCACATCATGGGGATGGACGATTTGCGTCCGTTGAGCTTTACGGCCTTTCGCGAGAGCGGGCCAATTCCGCTGTACGCGACCGAGGAGACGGCGGCAGTGCTTCGTCAGGTTTACGACTACACATTTTCGCCGCAGGCGACGTACCAGTACCGCGCGAAGGTGGAACTGGAACCGATGGGCGAGCAGGTTAACGTGCGCGGCGCCAAGTTTGTACGTGTTCCTTTGCTGCATGGGGAAATGGAAATTTCAGGATTTCGTTTTGGCGATACCGCGTATCTGACCGACGTGAGCGCGATTCCCGAGTCGAGCTTTGCGCTGCTTGAGGGGCTGGAGCATCTGGTACTCTCGGCGCTGCGCCACAAACCACACCCGAACCACGCGACGGTGGAACAGGCGCTGGGATGGGCACGGCGCGTTGGCGCACGGCATACGTGGCTGACCCACATCGCACACGAACTGGGCCACGAAGAGACCAACCGCACACTGCCGGACGGCGTCAGGCTGGCCTACGATGGGCTGACAATTCCCGTTAACGTGGGCCTCTAAACCGATGAGCGAATTCCGTCCCAGCATCCATACTGAATTTCCCGCGCTGCGTGTGTTCCGCTCGATTGCGGAGGTTCCTGCAGGGTTTGGCCCGACGGTGGCCGCGATTGGGAACTTCGACGGCGTGCACTGCGGACATCGCGAGATACTCAGGGCGGTGATTGAAGAGGCGCGGGCGACCGATGCGCGTGCAGTTGCCATCACTTTCGATCCGCACCCGGAGCAGTACCTGCGGCCGGAACAGGCTCCGCGGCTGTTGACGCCGATGCCGGAGCGGCTGCGGCTGCTGGCAGAGACGGGCATTGACGCGGTGGTGGTGCTGCCGTTTGACGCGGCGCTGGCTGGTCTGCCGGCGCGGGAGTTTGCCGGTGAGATTCTCGCCGGGGTGCTAGGCGTGCGCGGACTGCACGAGGGCCACAGCTTCCGGTTTGGGCGCGGTGCGGAGGCGGGCATCGAAGAGCTGCGGGCGCTGGGTGCGGAGCTTAGGTTTGCGGTGCATGTGCACAGCGCGGTGCGGGTGCATGGGCTCGAGGTTTCGAGTTCCGCCGTCCGGGCGCTGGTGGCCGCGGGCGACGTGCGCCGAGCGCGATGGATGCTGGGGCGGACGTTCGCGGTGCTGTCGACGCAGGCGCGGGGACGCGGGATCGGAACAAGGCTGCTGGTGCCTACGGTGAACTTGGCCCCGTATGAGGGACTGCTGCCGGGATTCGGCGTGTATGTGACGCGGCTGAAGATTGGCGGGCGCGCGTTTCAGGGAGTGACGAATGTGGGCAACCGGCCTACATTCGGCGAGGCTTCGTTTGCGGTTGAATCACACATTCTGGATTTCGAGCCAATCGAAATGGATGAAGCGACGCCGATTGAGCTGGAGTTTCTGTTGCGGCTGCGCGGGGAGATTGAGTGGCCGTCGCCGGATGCGCTGAAGGCGCAGATCTTTAAAGATGTAGCGCGCGCGAAGAGATTTTTTCGGCTGGCGCGGTGAGCCGATTGTTTCTATGATCTGCGTATGAAGAATCGTTCGGTCCCCACCGACACCCTGCTTCCGCACATCGGTTATCAGAACGTGGCGGATGCTTGCGAATGGCTCGGTCGCGTGTTTGGGTTTCGGGAGGCGTACCGCTATGGCGATCCTGTGAGTGGGGTCCAAATGTATCTGGGCCAGGCGTACGTGATGTTGCGCAACGCCCGGCAGGGTTGCCTTATTCCGGCGCGGCTTGGATACGGAACGCAGAATCTGACCATTTTTGTGAAGGACGTGGACGCGCACTACGCCAAAGCCAAAAAGGCGGGCGCCAGGATTGTGGAAGAGCTCCACGAAACCGAGTTTGGCGAACGGCAGTACGGCGCCGAGGATATGGATGGCCACCTATGGCTGTTCTCGCAGCATGCGCGTGATGTGAGCCCGGAGGAATGGGGAGCGACGGTGAGACCGAGAGACTGAGGGCGCCGCGTCGAGGATGGGCACCCGGTTTTGTCAGGGCTTAACTGCGCTTGCGGAGGGCCAACTCTACGGCGCGCTGCATGTCGGCTTCGGGGGCGGGCTTGCCGGTCCAGATTTCGAACTGGCGGGCGCCTTGCTGCACAAACATTTCGATGCCGCCGATGATGGGGATTCCGCGGCTGTGGGCGAGCTTGAGAAGCGGGGTCGAGAGCGGGTTGTAGACCATATCGAAGACGAGGCTGGCGTTCAACTCGTTCTCCTTGATGGGCATCTCCTGCTTGATGCCTGCCATGCCGCAGGGCGTAGTGTTGATGAGCGCGTCGAACTTGTTTTTTGCGAGCAACTCCTGCTTGAGTGACTTAGCATGCGCCTTGCGGGCCAGCGCGACGGCTTTCTCATGAGTGCGGTTGACGACGAAGACTTCCGCGCCCTGCTCGACGAGGCCGAAGACGGCTGCGCGGGCTGCGCCGCCGGCTCCGAGAACCGCGATGCGCGCACCCTTGAGCCTCATGCGTTTTTCAAGCGGGCGGACGACGCCGGCTACATCGGTGTTGAAGCCGTAGAGCTTGCCGTCGGCGCCAGTGCGCAGGGTGTTGCATGCGCCGATGCGGGCGGTGAGCGGGTCCATGTTGGCGAGGTGCGGCAGGACTTCCTGCTTGAGGGGCATGGTGACGGCCACACCGCTCATGGGCAGATCGCGGACGATAGTGAGCAGATCGTCGAGCGCGCGCACCTTCAAAGGGAGCATGACCGCGTTCACGCTTTCGCGGCGGAAGGCGGTGTTATGCATGAGCGGCGAAAGCGAGTGGGCGATAGGATTGCCAGCCACGCCGAAGATGCGCGTTGCCTGGTCAAGCTGTTCCAGGCGGTAGAGATCGAGCAGTGTGCGCGCGGAGACTTGGCCGGGGGCGGTTTCCGCTCCATCGCCGGGCGCGGCAAAGGTGAAGGCTGCACCCGCGCGCAGGCCGAGTACGCGGCTGAGCAGGCCCTCCTCGCCCATGGCGATGCCGACGACGTGGGAGGAGAACGAGCGGTCTTCGATGAGCTTGAGAACGGCGAGGTTGTCGGCGAGAGAGCGGGCTGTGGAGACGACTTTGACGAACTCCGGCTCGAAGGCCTCGATGCGCGCCGCTGCCTGTTCCAGGCCCTTGGTGCGTGTGAAGTCGTGGAAGCTGATGAGCAGAGACGCTCCGGCCGCGCGCAAGCCGGTACGGAATTTTGCCAGTTGCACTGGCTTGGCTTCTTCGGCGGATTCGACTTCGAGGTCCACAATGGTGCAGCCGGCCTCGGCGGCTTTGAGGAGTATGTCGAATTCGGCGGTCAAAGCGCCGGTAAAGTGGCCGCCAAACTGCTTCCGGCGGCAGGTGGCGATCGTCGACACATCGCGGTGGCTGGCGAGGAACTCCTGGAGGCCAGGGAGAGCCGCCAAGGGTTTGGGCAGGGAGTCGAGGCGGAACTCGACGAACTTGGTTTCGTCGGCTGCCGTTGCTGCCCGCTGCCACATCTCCGCTGGGGAGGCACCCTGAATGGCGACGCAGAGCTTGCCCAGCCGCTGCCGGGGAACCGCCGGCGCGGGAGCAAAACCGACCGTACTGGACACAGTGCGAGACATACCCATCAATTGACGCATCCTAAACGCCTTTCGTCACGGATGCAACAATAGAGTTTTAAGAATCTTAGCGGTATCAACACAGCCGGGCTGGGAAGCTAGCCCGCTCCGCTGTGGCAACCTAGGAATTGGAGGAATTTCCCCGTTATGACCGTTGAAAAACCTGCTGCTGACCAAACCGATACCCTTCACGCCTGGAGGGCTGGCGGAGCCGCCTCCTCCGAGGCATTGACCGCGTGGGTGAGCGCGCGGCTGGCTGCGCATGAGGCGGCACTGGCCGCGCTTTTGGCCGTGGAGGGGCCGCGCACAGCGGACAACACGCTTCGCCACTACGACGAGGCCATTGAGCAGCTTAGCCTCGCTGGGGCGCAGGCCGGGGTGTTGAACTCAGTGGCCATCGAGAAGGCGGTTCGCGACCAGGCCCAGCAGGAGGCCCAGCGCGTGGCCATGGCCGGCAGCGCTCTGAGTCTCAATCGCCAGGTTTACGAAGCACTTACGGCAATCGAGCTGGATGGGGGCGTGGAGATTTCGGCGGCGAGTCCCGCAACAAGGCACTATGTGGAGCGGACTCTGCTTGGCTACCGGCTGGCGGGCGTGGACAAGGACCAGGAGACGCGGGACCGACTGCAGGCTCTGCACGAGAAGGCGACGCGGCTTTCGCTGGAATTCAGCCGCAACATTCAGGACGGCGGCAAGACGATTACCGCGGCGGCGGACGAGTTGGACGGTCTGCCTGCGGATTTTTTGGCGCGCCACCCTCTGGACGCCGATGGCAGCGTGATCCTGACCACCGACCCGCCGGACATGCAGCCGGTGATGACCTTTGCCTCTAATGGGGCATTGAGGGAGCGGATGTTCGTGGCCTACAACACAAGGGCTTACCCTGCCAACCAGAAGATTCTGCTGGATTTGCTGGCCACCCGGCAGGAGATTGGGAGCATTCTCGGCTTTCGCAGTTGGGCCGATCTGGCGACAGCCGACCAGATGATGGGGTCGGCGGCGAATGTGCGGACATTTTTGGCGAAGTTGAACGAGGCCAGCCTGGACGGAGCGCGGCGCGAGCATGAACTGATTGTGGGATTTGCGCGCGGAAGACAGCCAGGGTTGAAGGAAATCGACATTACGAGCAGGGGCTACTGGTACGAGCAGTTCCGGCGGTCGGCCTTCGACTTCGACTCGCAATCGGTGCGGCCGTATTTTCCGTACGCGCAGGTGCAAGCGGGTGTGCTTGAGACGGCTGCGCGATTGTTCAAGGTGGAATTTCGGCCCTCAACCGCACAGGCCTGGCATCGGTCCGTTTCGGTATTCGAGGTCTTTGATGCCGACCAGCATGTCGGGCGGTTTTACCTCGACATGCATCCGCGCGAGGGGAAGGACAAGTGGTTCTCGGCGGCGCCGATTGTGACGGGCGTGCGTGGGCGGGCGATGCCGGAGGCTGCGCTGATCTGCAATTTCCCGAACGGGGAAGGGAAAGATCCGGGGCTATTGCAGTATTCCGATGTGGTCACTTTCTTCCACGAGTTCGGGCACCTGATGCACGCGATTCTGGGCGGGCAGACGGAGTGGGCGGGGCTCTCGGGGTTTGCGACGGAGGGGGATTTTATCGAAGTGCCTTCGCAGATGCTGGAAGAGTTTTTCCGCGACGAGAAGCTGTTGCAGGCGTTTGCGAAACACTACGAGACGGGCGAGGTGCTGCCTTCAGAGACGATCAAGAAGATGAAGCTGGCGGGGGCGTTTGGGCGGGCGGACTGGGTACGTTCGCAGCTCTACTTCACGACGCTTTCGCTCGATTTGCACGATCAGGATCCGGCGGGGCTCGACCTGGACGCTACGGCGAAACGGCTCTACCAGGAGCTGCAGCCTTGGACGTGGATGGAGGGGAATCGCATGTACGCGAGCTTCGGGCACCTGACGGGGTATTCGTCGAATTACTACACGTATGCTTTCGACAAGGTGATTGCGCTGGATTTCTTTGCGCAGTTCGACCCCGAGGATTTGCTGGGTTGCGACGCCGGGACGCGCTACCGCAAGACGGTGCTTGAACAGGGCGGGTCAAAGCCAGGGCGGGAGCTGGTACGGGATTTTCTGGGGCGGGACGAGGAGTTTTCGGCGTTTTCGGATTGGCTGAACGAGGAGTTTGATGGGAAGTTGCTGGCTGGTGGCTTGTAGGTTTTAGCTGCGGCAACGCAAGATCAACCTGTAACTGGGATGGAGCAGTGATGGGAAATACAAGCGATTTCAAGGATAAATGGGCGCTGGTGACCGGGGCTAGCTCGGGGATCGGCATTGCGCTGGCGCGGGAACTGGCTGGGCACGGAGCGAAGCTGATTCTTACGGGGCGGCGCAGGGAGCGGCTTGAGAGTGTTGCGGCGGAGCTGACGGCAAAGGGGACCGAGGTGCGGATTGCCGTGGCGGATCTGAACGATCCTGCCGCGCCACAGCAGCTCTACGACGCGACAGAGGGCGCGGGAATCCCCGTGGACATTCTGCTGAACAACGCGGGACTGGGGCAGTTCGGGGAGTTTTATACGAGTCCGATTGAGCAGGAGTTGAGCCAGGTACGCGTGAACTGCGAGGCGGTGGTGAGGCTGTCGCGGCTGTTTGTTCCGCGCATGGTGGAGCGGCGGCGGGGGTGGGTGCTGATTGTGGCTTCGACGGCGAGTTTTCAACCGATTCCTTACCTGAATACGTACGCGGCGACCAAGGTTTTCGATCGGTTTTTTGCTCAGGCGCTGGCGGCGGAGGTGGCGCGGTTTGGCGTGAAGGTGACGGCGCTTTGTCCCGGGCCTACAGAGAGCGAGTTCTTCGAGACGGCGCGCGCCGGGGTGTTCAAGCGGAAAGTGCAGGCGACGGAGGACGTGGCGCGGCAGGCGATTGCGGCCTTGGCGCGCGGCAAGAGAACGATCCTGCCGAATTTCAGTGGGCGGTTTACGGCGTTTATGGTGCGGTTTTTGCCGGTGGGGTTGATTACGTACGGGATTGAGAAGGCGGCGCGGAGCGAGGCTGAGCGGGCGGGAAGATGAGGCCGGCAGTGAAGGGCTGGGCCTGGATTGGGGTTCGTGGCAAGTCCCCGACAAGAAACAAAGTTGCAGTTGGGAGTACGTTCAACACTCCAAAGCAGAGCGGATCGGACAAAAGCAGCAAGTTATCCTCCGCTACGCGGAGATGAGCAAGTCAGCGAGTCAGCGGGTGATGCTTGACTTCGAGCGCAGGCGAGGGAAAAGCGAAACCGTGTTACACTGTATTTGCGCTCAGTGATTTGGCCGTGAGCGGTAATCTGCCTTTTGAAGGCAGCCTGCCTTGCACAGATTTCCCCAAGCCCCTACAGCGTAAACCCTCGAGTTTCCCACCCGGCGACTATGCCCTTGGACCTTGTGTCGGTCCGGCAAGCCTTGAAGCCCCTGAATGTACAGGCGCCCAAAGCCGGGAGCAAGCGGGATGAGTGGTGCCAGACCGGCAGTGAGCCGCCTGGCGTACAAGTAGCGTGTGGCAGCTCCGGGCCAGGGCATTCTCCCCTTGAATGTATGCTGGTCAGTCTTTGGAACGACTTTCGGTTCTCCCTTACGCATATTGATAAGCAGGCGTGTGTCTACATCAGGACGCGTGTCTCAAGTCCGGTTCCGTCGGCAGGCCGCGAGGAAAAGCGGCTCCCGGAACTCAGGAAAGATATATTTTGACGACTCTGTTTTCGCAGTTCAATTTATCCGCGCCTCTGATGGCGCGGCTCAACGCCAACAAATTTGAAACCCCCACCCCGGTACAGGCTGGCTGCATTCCTCCCGCTCTGGAAGGGCGCGACGTGCTGGCTACGGCACAGACGGGAACCGGCAAGACGCTCGGTTACCTGATTCCCATTGTGGAGATGCTGCAGACATCATCGGCCCGCGGACCGGCGGCTCATGCGCTGATTCTGCTGCCGACGCGCGAGCTGGCAATGCAGGTGGAGCAGGCGTTTCTGTCTATTCGTTCGAGCTCAGAGCAGACCGTGGCCCTAGTGGTTGGCGGGATGCAAGAGCGCGCGCAGCTCGACGCGATTCGTCGCGGCGCGAAGTTGATTGTTGCCACGCCGGGACGGCTTGAGGACTTCTTGAAGCGCAAGCTGGTGCGGCTCGGTGAAGTAAAAATTCTGGTGCTAGACGAAGTGGACCGGATGCTCGATATGGGCTTTCAGCCCGCGATCGCGCGCATTGCGGCCACGATTCCCGCCACCCGGCAGACGCTTTGCTACTCGGCCACGCTTGAAGGCTCGGTGAGGGAAGTGGCGCACAAGTACCTGAACAATCCCACGCGCATCGAGATTGGCTCGGTGCTGAAGCCCGCGGAGAACGTGGAATTGCGCACCTTTGAAGTTGCTTCCGACAAGAAGCAGGAACTGCTGGAGCACCTGCTGGGTGCAGAGAAGGGTAGCGTTCTGGTCTTCGTGCGCACCAAGCACGGCGCCGACCGTGTGGCGCGCCGCCTGACCCGCTCCGGCTGGTCGGCAACGCAGATTCACGGCGACCGCTCGCAGTCGCAGCGGAATGCCGCACTGCGCAGCTTTAGCGAGGGACATCACCGGGTGCTGGTTGCCACCGATGTTGCCGCTCGCGGCATCGACGTGGCGAACGTGGCGCATGTGATCAACTTCGATTTGCCCAAGGTGGCCGAGGACTTTGTTCACCGCGTAGGCCGCACGGGGCGCGCTTCAGCGCATGGCGTGGCATCGACCTTTGCCGTTCCCGCCGAGCGCAATGAGCTGCGCAAGATTGAGAAAACGCTGGCGATCCAGATGAAGCACTATCGGGTTAGCTCGGTTGCGGAACACGCGGCGTAAAAACAGCTTCTATCTGTTAGCTTCCAGCTACCAGCTTGTGAATGTTGACGATGAGAGTGCCCCGGATTCGGCGAGTGAGACTCGATGAAGCTGGGGCGCTCTCATGTATTTTGGCGCTTGCTTTTCAAGGGTTCCTTGATTTGGCCGGCGGAGCAACCAATCCATCCCACTTTTCGTTGACTCTGGCCCCGGATTCGGGTATTCTGAAGACCTTGCGCGGTGTTGCGCTTGGGGTCTGTGTGTGCTCACCCGGACTCGGCTGGTGGATGCTCCTGAAGGGGATTCGCCGGCAACAGGTCACAGGCAGCTGAACGTTGATTCTGTTCAGCCTAGCCAGAGCCCTTGAAGGGGCCAACTCGAGCAGTCCTCACCCGAACAGATTTGTTTGGCAGTGGGTAGAATTCAGCCCGTGCGCATTTGAGCGTGGGCAAATGTGTTTTGCGTCGGTTTTTTTGAAGGCAGGAGTGAGATGAGTACCTTTGTTCCGAGTGGCAAGGATATTGCCCGCAAGTTTTATGTGATCGACGCTAACGGCAAGACGCTGGGGCGCCTCGCGACCAAGGCTGCCGATGTGTTAAGCGGCAAGCT